>Ga0102590_1000323_pt1 | contig 117390 bp, 109 predicted proteins | sample AraplaMF_Col_mMF_FD_76859 | JGI IMG/M metagenome (GOLD analysis project Ga0102590, IMG submission 76859) | Arabidopsis root microbial communities from the University of North Carolina, USA - plate scrape MF_Col_mMF | ecosystem: Host-associated > Plants > Roots > Endosphere | place: USA... | reverse complement strand
CCAAGTCAAAAACTCGATCGATGCCGAAGGCCTGCGTTATCGCACCAAGGCCCCGGGCTCTCCGTTTGCGTCTGCCGGCGTGTTCAGCGCCGCCACCATGTCGTGCTTCCTGTGCGGCAAGCACCGTGCGCGCACTTCGCTGAAGTCGCGCAAGCTTCTCGGCAAGACCCAGTTCGTCTGCGCGCCTTCCTGCAAGGAAGCCGAGGAAGCCTGAGCCTCGTAGCCCGGATGCCAATCCGGGCTACCGTGCTCTCGCCAGCAACCAGATGCCGGCCAGCACCAGCACGGTGCCGGCGGCGACCCACCCGGTGAACGGCTCGCCGAGGATCACCACGCCCATCAGGATCGTGGACAAGGGCCCGACCATGCCGGTCTGGGCCGCCATCGTCGCGCCGATGCGCTCGATGGCCATCATCACCATCAGCACCGGCGCAAAGGTGCACAGCGTCGCGTTCAGCACCGACAGCCAGATCACCTCGGGTGCCACCAGCGCCGCCGACATCGGCCGCAGCAGCACGAACTGGCCGATGCAGAACACGCAGGCCACCGTGGTGGCCAGGCCGGTGAGCCGCAGCGCCCCCAAGCGCTTGACCTCTTCGCCGCTGTACGCCAGGTACAGCGCATAGCTCACTGCGCTGCCGAACACCAGCGCCGCACCCAGTGCCACGTGCGCGCCGGCAAGATTGATCTCGTGGCCGAACACCAGCAGCACGCCGGCATAGCTGACGCCCAGCGCCATCAGCTGGCGCCGGTTGACGGTCTTGCGGAACAGCACGACACCGAGGAACAGCACCAGCGTCGGGTTCAGGTACAGGATCAGCCGCTCCAGGCTCGCGCTGATGTACTGCAGGCCGGCGAAGTCGAGGAAGCTCGCCAGGTAGTAGCCGCTGAAGCCCAGGCCCAGCACGACGATCCAGTCGCGCCGCGTCAGTGCCGGCTTGCCGCGCCCCGCCCACCACGACAGCAGCAGGAACAGCGGCAGCGCGAACAGCATGCGGTACATGATGAGCGTCACCGCATCGACGTCGTGCCGGTAGGCCAGCTTGACGATGATGGCCTTGCCGGAGAACGCGATCGCGCCGAGCGTCGCGAGCAGCAGGCCGGGCCAGTGGCGTGGGGGTGTGGCGGCGTCTGCCGAGGGAACCACTGAAGGACTGCTCATCGCGGCGATTCTACGGAGCCGTCCCATCCCGGATTGGCATCCGGGCTACAACTTGAACGACCCCACCGCGCGCGACAACATCGTCGCCTGGTCCTTCAGGCTCTCGGTCGCCGCCGTCGATTCCTCGACCAGCGCCGCGTTCTGCTGCGTCATGTGGTCCAGCTGCGTGATCGCCTGGTTGACCTGGCCGATGCCCTCGCTCTGCTCGCCGGCGGCCGCGCTGATCTCGCCGATGATGTCCGTCACGCGGCGCACCGAGCTGACGATCTCCTGCATCGTCGAGCCGGCCTCCACCACCAGGCGCGTGCCCGACTCCACCTTGCCGACGCTGTCGCCGATCAGGCTCTTGATCTCGCGCGCCGCCTGCGCGCTGCGCTGCGCCAGGCTGCGCACTTCGCCGGCCACCACCGCGAAGCCGCGGCCCTGTTCGCCGGCGCGCGCCGCTTCGACCGCGGCATTCAGCGCCAGGATGTTGGTCTGGAACGCGATGCCGTCGATCACGCCGATGATGTCGGCGATCTTCTTCGACGAACCGGCGATCGCCTCCATCGTGCTGACCACGTCGGCCACCACCGCGCCACCGCGCGTCGCGACGCCCGAGGCCGACAGCGCCAGCTGGTTGGCCTGGCGCGCCGCGTCGGCGCTCTGGCGCACCGTCACCGTCAGCTGCTCGACGCTGGATGCCGTCTGCTGCAGGCTGGACGCCGTCTGCTCGGTGCGCGCCGACAGGTCGAGGTTGCCGGCCGCGATCTCGGTGCTGGCCGTCGTGATGGATTCGCTGACCGTCTGCACGCTCGCCACCAGCTCGGCCAGCTTGCCCTGCATCGCGCCCAGGTCGGCCACCAGCGCCTGCACCTCGTCCTCGCCCGCCGAGAGCGGGGGCGCCGTGCTCAGGTCGCCCGCCGCCACGCGTTCGGCCATGCGCGAGGCATCGCGCAGCGGGCTGACGATCGAGCGCGACAGCGCCCACGCGCAGCCGCCGCTCACCAGCAACCCGAGGCCGATGCCGATCGCCAGCATCGTGATGCCCTCGCGCTCGCTGCGCGCCGCGGCGGCACGCGCCTCCTCGACACGCTGCGCCTGGTAGGCCGCCAGGTCGTCGACGGCCTTCGCATAGGCATCGGCTGCCGGCCGCAGCCGGTTGCCGATGTCGTCGCCCGAGATCCTGTCGCCCGCCGCCTTGCGCTTGACCAGCTCGTCGCGCACGCCGCGGAACCGGCCGCCCGCCTCGTCGATCACGGCGAACAGCTCCTTGGTCCTGTCGGTGTCGGCCAGTTGCTCCAGCGCCTTGCGCACCACCTCGGAGCGTGCCGAGGTCAGCTTGCGGTCGGCCGTGATGCGCGCCGCGTAGTCGGCATCGTCGATCTGCAGCAGCGTCTCGGCGCGCGTCGAGCTCAGCACGACGATCGCGTGCAGCTCGCGCGCCAGCAAGGCGCGCTGCGACGAGGCACCGCCCAGGTCGTTGGCGATGTCCTGCAGCCGGTCCAGGCGCCAGATGCCGATGCCGGCCGCCAGCGAGGTCACCAGCATCACCAGCCCAAAGGCCAGCGCCAGCCGCGGGGCCAGCCGCAGGCGTGCAAAGAGAGAAGTCATTTCGGGAGTCCTTGAGGCGTACCGCACGGGGAACTTGTCCAGCTATCGGACAAACCGCGGCGAACTTGAGGGTTTTCCCGAGGTTCTACGCCGGGTCGGGCGGCCGGCGCTCCAGGTGCCAGTTGCTGCCGGTGCGCTGAAAGCCCAGCGCCTCGTACAGGCCGATCGCGACGTAGTCCGGATCGGCCAGGATGACCAGCGAGGCCAGGCCCATGGCCTCGAAGCCGTGCCGGCAGACCGCATGGATCAGCGCCGAGCACAGCCCGCGCCGGCGCCATTCCGGGTGCGTCGAGACGTACTGGAAGCGCCCGAGCGCGCCCGGCCCGAAGCCGTCGCGGAACAGCCCGCAATCGGCCACCAGCCGCTCGCGGCGCGAGTCGTTGCCCTCGGTGCCCGGCTGTGCGAAGACGCCGAACCAGTGCCCCAGGCCCGCGCGCTCGAGCGTGCTGTAGCGCAGCATCTGCCGCTCGCGGAAGACGCGGTAGCCGACCGGCTCGTGGCCATCGATGTCGGCCGCCACCTGCAGCTCGGCCGCGATGCCGGCCTCGTCGGGCAGGCGCAGCGGGCGGATGCGGTAGCCGTCGCCGATGTCCCGTCGCGCCGAGCGCAGCCCGTCGCGCGTCATCGTCAACACGGTGCTGCTGTAGGCCCGCAGCCCGAGCGCCGCAAAATCCGGCGGCATCACCAAGGCATCCCGGGTGTCGACGCCGAACGCCAGGTGCCGCGACTCGGGCTGCCGCTGCGCGATCTCGGCGTCGAAGGCGGCCAGCCACGGGGCGGCGTCACCGTCGCGCGGCGCGTGATCGAACAGCAGGCAGTTGCCCCACCAGAAGGTCGGGTTGTGCGGCGTGCGCACCAGGATGTAGCCGGGCCGCTCGACGACCTCGGCATCGAAGCGCGGGAAGATCAGGTGGCTGCGCCAGCCGAGGGACAGGCGGTCGACGGACGGCATGGGCACAGTGTCGCATCGCCCGCTCCTTGCTAGCATGCGCCCCAGCGCCCGGAGGAGGCGCGGCACGACAGCAGAAGGACACCGCATGGATCGGGAGAAGGGACGGCCGGCGCGCAGCACGCGATCCGGCCTGGGAGGATTCGCAGGATTCACGACCGGCCTGGCGCTGGCCGTGGCGGCACTGGCCGGCCACGCCGCCGACTACCGCCGCGGCCCGCCGCCGCCCTGGGTGATCGCGCAGCCGCTGGACGAGCAGGCCAAGGCGCCGCTCGGCAAGGGCAGCCAGGGCGTGCACTACCTGCTGGTCGACCAGCAGACCCGCATCGAAGGCCCCGGCAAGACCGCGTACCGGCGCGTCGCCAGCCGCACGATGGACCTGCGCGGCGTCGAATCCGAATCGCACCTCAGCCTCGAGTTCGATCCGTCGTACGAGACGCTGACGCTGCACACGCTCAAGGTGCACCGCGACGGCCGCGTACAGGATCGGCTGCCGGGGGCGCAGGTCAAGGTGCTGCAGCGCGAGTCCGAGCTCGAATCGCGCGTCTACGACGGCAGCAAGACGCTCGACGTGGTGCTGGACGACGTGCGCCCCGGCGACATCGTCGAATACGCCTACAGCCGCGCGGGCAACAACCCGGTGTTCGGCGGACGCACCTTCGGCCACCTGGACATGCAGTGGTCGGTGCCGGTGCATGCGCTGCACCAGCGGCTGCTCGTGCCGTCGAACCGGCCCCTGCAGCTGCGACCGTGGCTCATCGAGCAGCCGGCGCGCGTGGAACAGCGCGGCGACTGGACCGAGCACAGCTGGACCGCGGCCGACATCGCCCCGACGCCGCGCCAGGGCGACACGCCGCGCTGGTACGACCCGTATGCCGGCGTCAGCTGGAGCGAATACGCCGACTGGGCCGCGGTGGCGCGCTGGGCCGAGCCGCTGTACGACGCGCCGGCCCCGGCCGCCGGGCCGCTGCGCACCGAGATCGACCGCATCGCGGCGGCCGCCGCCACGCCGGAACAGCGCCTGCTGTCGGTGCTCGCCTTCGTGCAATCGCAGATCCGCTACCTGGGCATCGAGGTCGGCCCCGGCTCGCACGCGCCGCGCCCGCCCGAGGCGGTGCTGGCGCGGCGCTACGGCGACTGCAAGGACAAGGTGCTGCTGGCGGTGACGATGCTGCGCGCGCTCGGCGTGGCGGCGCATCCGGCCCTGGTCAGCACGCGGCTGCGCGACCACGTCGGCGACCGGCTGCCCTCGCCCGGCGTCTTCAACCACGTGATCCTGCGCGCGCAGGTGGATGGCCGCGACGTCTGGGTCGACCCGACGCGCTATCCGCAGGCCGGCCGGCTGGACGAGATCGCGCAGGCCGATTTCGGGCAGGCCCTGGTGCTGGACGGCCGCACGCAGTCGCTGGCGGCCATGCCGGCGGCGCGCGCGGCCACCGGGCAGCACGACGTGGTGGTGGCGATCGATGCGTCGCGCGGCTTCGACCAGCCGGCCACGCTGGACGTGACCGTCACCTACCGCGGCGAAAAGGCCGACGACATGCGCGAGACGCTGCGCAACGACAGCCTGGCCGACCTGCAGGCCAACTACCTGAACTTCTACCTGCGCTCGATCCCCGGCCTGACGGTCGCCGGGCCGTTCAGCTTCGACGACGACGAGAAGACCAACCGGCTGGTCACGCGCGAGCACTACCGCGTCGCATCGCTGGCGTCCAAGGACCCGGACGACAAGGGCAGGCCGATCGTCTACCTGCGCGTGCCCGACGTGGGTTCGCTGCTGGAGCGGCCCGACGACACGGTGCGCAGCGCACCGCTGCACGTGCAGCATCCGAAGGACGTGACCGTGTCCGTCACCACCGTGCTGCCCGAGCCCTGGGACCTGCGCCCGTCGAGCCACCAGGTGTCCAACCCGGCCTTCGAGTTCACGGCCGACACCGGGCTCGACAAGGATCGGCGCACGCTGCAGATGAAGTACCGCTACCGCACGCTGTCGGACCACGTGATGCCGGACCAGCTGCCGGCCTACATCGCCGACCTGCGCCGCGCGCGCGACCGGGTCGGCTACACGCTGCACCCGAAGCGGCCGCACGACCCCGCGCCGCGTGACGCCTGGCCGGACCTGCGCGCGGCGACGCTGCTGCTGTTGCTGCTGGTTGCCGCGGCGGCGTGGATCGTCGACACCGGCAACCGCCGGCCGGCGCCGCTGCTGCCGTGGGAAGACTGGCAGCTGCTGCTGACCGGTGCCGGCCTGCTCGGCCTGCCGGTGCTGATGGCGTTCGCCACGCTGGCGGTGATGCTGGTCAGCCCGCACTGGCCCTACGGCGGGGCCGGATGGCTGGCCGCGTCGCTGCTGGCGCTGCTGTGGAACCGCGCGTGGAGCGGGCCGTGGCTGCGCTGGGCCGACGCGCGCAGTGCCGACCCCCGGCGGCTGCTCGCCGCGGCGCGCAGCCTGGTCCTCATGGCGACCGGCCGGCCGCTGCCGGCCGCCTGAGCGCGACGCGTGAAGACCTCGCCGGGGAAGGCCTCCGACGGGCAGTTCGCAGGCTCGAAGACGGTTCAGGGATAGGGCGTGCCGCCGACGATGGCCGATGACAGGGTTTGCTGGTAGCTGGCGGCCTGGCCGTCGCCGCTGCTGGTCACGTGGCTTTGCACCGGGCCGATGCCGGGCGCAAGCCAGTCGTCGCTGACGGTGGTGATGTCGACCCGCTGCCCAGACGCGCTGAAGCGGATGCGCAGCACGCCGGTGCTGCGCAGGTGCACGACATTGGCCAGCGTGCCGATCGGCGTGGCGAGCGATTCCACGCCCAGCACCTCGGCGTCGCGGCGGAAGGCGGCCTCGTCGCCGAGCCCGTCGCCGTCGTAGTCGAGCGTCGCGCCGAAGGCCTTGTTGGCCACCGGGTAGACGGCGCCGACCTGCAAGGGATGGCGCAGGATCTCCAGCGGGCCGAGCGCGCGTGCGCCGGCATCGGCGCCCGTGCCCGGGAAGACCCGCAGGCCCTGGGCATCGTCCAGGTAGACGGAGTCGTCGCCGGGCTGGTCGCTCGATGCGAAGACGAAGCCGACACCGGCGCTGATCGCCCGCGTGCCGGTGATCTGCTGGACCAGCGGGGTGCTGCTGCCGGCGACGCTGTAGGTCCATTGGTTGCCGACCTGCAGCGGCAGCAGGTTCCCGGTCGACAGGTCGGGGCCGGAGCCGGCCCGTTCGGCCGGGCCGGGGATGGGGTCGATGCCGGTGGCGCCATCGTCGCCACCGCCGCCGCAGCCGGCCAGTGCGACCAGCAACGCGACGGCGGCCGCAGCCGCCACCAGGCCCTTGATCTCGCGCATGGGGAGGTCTCCTTCGCGATGTCGATTCTCGGCGGCGCCATTCGTCGTGCGGATGAGGCCCCGGCTTCACCCTTCACGCACCCAGGAGACACGCCATGCGATTCATGATGCTGATCATGCCCACCGGCGACGGCGACGCCGCCCTCGGCACGCTGCCGGACGCCCGGACGGTGGCGGAGATGACCAAGTACAACCAGTCGCTGCAGCAGGCCGGCGTGCTGCTGGCGCTGGACGGCCTGCACCCGCCGTCGATGGGCGTGCGCGTCCGCTTCGCCGGCGGCAAGCCGCGCGTGAGCGACGGCCCGTTCGCCGAGGCCAAGGAGGTGCTGGGCGGCTACTGGATGCTGCAGGTGCGCTCGCGCGACGAGGCGATCGAATGGGCCAAGCGCTGCCCGGTGTCGGACAACGCGCTCATCGAGATCCGGCAGGTGCAGGACACCAGCGACGTGTAGCCCGGATGCCAATCCGGGATGGGTCGGACAAACCCGGATTGGCATCCGGGCTACGGGAGCGCCACGTGTTTCGTCATCGAGATCGACGCCAGGCTCGCGCCGTCGATGCGGAACAGGTCGGCCGTCTCGCCGGTGCGCTGGAAGCCGCAGCGCTCGTAGAGCCGCACCGCCGGGCCGTTGCCGGACAGCACCTGCAGGTCGATCCAGTCGATCGCACCGGTCGCGCGCACCCAGTTCTCGGCATGCACGACCAGCCGGGCGCCGAGGCCGCGGCGGCGCTGCGCCCGCTCGACGCCCATGCCGAGCAGGCAGCGGTGGCCGCAGAAGCCCTGCGCGTGCGACCGCAGGTCGATGTGGCCGGCGATCGCCCCGTGCGGCGCCTCGCCGGCGATCCACAGGCGGCGCCAGCCGGGCGTGCCCACCGGGATGCCGAGCCCGGCGCGCCATGCCGCTTCGCGCTCGGGCGGCAGGCGGGAGTCGGCACGGGGCATCGGCTGGAAGTAGTCACCGTCGGTGCCGTTGTCGCGCAGGTGCCCGTTCAGGTACGCCACGAAGGCATCGAAGCCGTCCGGCTCGACGGCGAGGATCTGCAGGGGTGCGGCAGGCGGCATCGCTCGATCATGCCGCAGCAGGCCTGCACCGTGGGCTTGCCCGGCAGTTCCTCGCATTCTCTGCACAGTCCTCCTCCAGCATCGCACGCGCTGGTCCGGCAATGCGCGCGCAGGGGCGTGCGCGCCAGCATCGATGCGGGTGCACCCCATGGCGTCCTTCCACTTCCTCCGCGCGGCGAGACGTTGGCCGATCCTTGTCATCCTTTCGGGGCTGGCCCTGGGCCCGGCGCCCGCCGGCGCGCAGCCCGCGGCGACGGACCCCGAACTGGCGGCGATCCGGCAGATCCTGCAGCGGCCCGAGGCCGAGCTGGATTTCGCCGAGATCAAGGTGACCGTCGACCGGATCGTCGATCCCGGCATCGCCGCCCAGCCGCTGCTGAACCGCTTGAACGAGATGGCCGCCGACGTGCAAGACATGCTGCCGTCCACCGCCCGCCCGGACGAGCGCTTCGAGGCCCTGCGCGCCTACCTGTACCAGCCGGGCCGCTGGAACCGCCACCGGCCGTTCTCCGCCGTCGCCGGCGACCCGCAGTGCCGCAGCCTGGCCGACAAGCTGCTGTCCGGCACGCTCGCGACGCGACGCGGCAACTGCGTGTCGCTGTCGCTGCTGTTCCTGATCCTCGCGCAGAAGCTCGGGCTGGACGCCACCGCCTCGACGGCGCCGCAGCAGGTCTTCGTCAAGGTCCGCGACGAAGCGGGCCAGGTGAAGAACCTCGACGCGACGACCGGCACGCTGAAGTCGGACGAGAGCCTGCTGCGCGCCCACCCGGCGTCCCCGCAGGCCATCGCCAAGGGGGCCTACCTGCGCTGGCTGAGCCGCCACGAAACGGCGGCGCTGATCGCCGAGCTGCTGCTCGACGACTATGCCGGCCGCAGCGGCTTCGAGCAGCGCCGCATCGCGCTGTCGGCCCTGCTGCTGCAGCACAACCCGCGGCAGGTCGACGCCATGGTCCACCACGCCGCCGCCTGCCGCCAGCTCGGCGTGCGCCTGCAAGCCTCGGAGCGCGCCCGCGCCGCCGATGCGACCGCCGACCTGGCAGCGCGCCTGAAGCAGCTGGAAGCGCAGGCGCGCCAGTCGCTGCGCCAGGCCGAGGCGCTGGGCTGGAAGCCGCCCGAGCCCGACGCGGCAGGCCTGCTGAAGCAGGCCGCGCAGCGAAGCAGGAAGCCCTGAAGGTCCTAGCGCGATCGGCTCGCGATCCAGCGGTCGATCTGCGCATCCAGCACCGACAGCGGCAGGCCGCCCTCGGCCAGCACCGCGTCGTGGAAGGCCGGCATGCTGAAGCGGTCGCCCAGCTTCTGCTTCGCGCGCTCGCGCAGTTCCTGGATCTTCAGCGAACCCAGCTTGTAGCCGAGCGCCTGCGCCGGCCAGGCCATGTAGCGGTCGATCTGGTTGCGCGCCTGGGCCGGCGAGGCCCCGACGTTGTCGATCCAGTAGGCGATGGCCTGGTCGCGGCTCCAGCCCTTGGCATGCAGGCCGGTGTCGACCACCAGCCGCACCGCGCGCGCGATCTCGAGCCGCAGCTCGCCCACCCAGGCCGCCGGGTCCTGGTACAGGCCCATCTCGTGGCCCAGCGTCTCGGCATAGAGGGCCCAGCCTTCGCCGAAGGCGTTGATCCACATGCGCTTGCGGAATTCGGGCAGCGTCAGCTCCTGCAGCAGCCCGAGCTGGAAGTGGTGCCCGGGCTGGCCTTCGTGCAGGAACAGCGCGGTCATGCCGGTCGAGTCGTAGGCCGCCGGGTCGTTGATCACGGCCCAGAAGATGCCGGGGCGCGAACCGTCTTCGGCCGGCAGCGAATAGTGGTCCGAGGCCGCCGCCTTGGTCAGCTCGGGCTCGGGCCGGATGTCCAGAGGCGCCTTCGGCACGCGGCCGAACATCTGCGGCAGGCTGGCCTTCACGCGCTCGTTGATGCGGCGGTAGGCGTCGAGGATCTCGGCCTCGCTGCGGTACGGCAGGAACTTCGGATTCGTGCGCACCCAGGCCAGCAACTGCTTCGGATCGCCGTCGTAGCCGAGCTGCGGCGCGACCTTGGCCAGCTCGCCGTGGATGCGCGCCACCTCCTTCAGGCCGATGGCATGGATCTCGTCGGGGCTCAGCTCGGTGGTGGTCTGGTCGCGCACCCATTGGCGGTACCAGGCGGCACCGTCCGGCAGCCCGCCCCAGCCGTCGCTGTCGCGGGCCGCGGGCAGGTATTCGGTCTCGACGAAGGCGGTCAGCCGGCGCAGCGCCGGGGCCACGTGCTGTGTCACCGCGGTGCGGTAGGCGGCCGTCAAGCGGCGGCGGTCGGCCTCGCCGAAGGTGGCCGGCAGGTTGCGGATCGGCGCGTAGTAGGCGTTGGTCGCGAGCGTCGCATCGCCCAGCGGACGCAGCTGGCCGAGCGCGGCCGTGACCACGGCCTTCGGCTGCACGATGCCGCGCCGCATGCCCTCGCGCATGTTGACGATGGCCTGCGCTGTCCAGGCCGGCAGCTGCGAAATGCGCTTCAGGTAGGCGTCGTGTTGCGCGACGGTCTTCAGCGGCTGCTCGGCCTGGCCGCCGCCGAAGTTGGCCAGCAGCACCGGGATCGAATCCAGCTGCTGGATCGGCAGCAGGTGGTCGAAGAACGGCTCGAAGCCGATGCGGCTGCGCAGCTCGCGCGCCAGCAGGTCCCAGGTGAGCTGGTCTTCGGCGCCGAGGCGCGCGCGGTCGACGGCGGCCAGCTGCTTCTCGACCTGGTGGTACATCGCGAAGCGCCTGGCACGCTGCGCCGGCGCGATGGTGATGGGCAGCTGGTCGTCGAAGCGGTTGTCGCCGGCCAGCGTCGCGGTGTAGACCGCGTCCAGCTGCGCCTGCGCGTCGTAGTAGCGCTTGGCCAGCGCGGCCAGCGCCTTGGCCGGATCGGCCTGGGCGGGCGCCGCATCGACACGCGGCTGGAACATCGCGAGCAGACAGCTGAAGCTCGCGACCCACAAGGTTCGGGTCAGGGGAGTCAGTGACATGGCAGGGGTTTCCTCGATGGTGGCTCGACAGCGGCAGGATACGGGGTGCCCCTGCACGAAACTGTCAGCAGTGTTTGTCGAAACGTCAGGAGCCTGCTGCGGCCCAGTGCGCCCGCAGCTCGGCGTTGAAGGCCTGCCAGCGTTCCTCCGGGAAGAACAGCCGGCCGCCGTCGAACTGCACCCGCCGCCGCGTGCCGGGGATGGTCCTGGCGAGCCAGTGCGACCATGCCAGGTCGAAGTAGATGTCGTGCGTGCCCCAGGCGACCAGCGTCGGTGCCTGCAAGGCCTTCAGGCCACCCTCCACCGCCACCGTGTCGGCAGGATCGAAGGCCGCGATGAAGCGCGCCAGGTCGCGCGTGCGCTGCTCGCTCGCCAGGTGCGGCCGCAGCCAGGCCTCGATGGTCTCGTCGGCCACGGCCTCGGGGTCTTCGTAGGCCGGCCCCAGCGCAGCGGCCGAGCGGTAGAAGCCCTTGTCGGACAGCATCGTCTCCAGCGCGTTGCGCAACCCTCCGCCGGCGGACAGCGCCATGAACGGCTTGAAGGCCTCGGGCGGCCAGTTGTCGTGCGTGTCGCAGTCGGTCAGCGCGAGGCTGCGCACGCGCTGCGGGTGCGTCGCCGCAAAGATCTGCGCGATGCCGCCGCCGCCGTCGTTGCCGACCAGGTCGACGCGGTCGATGCCGAGCGCATCGAGGAACTGCAGCAGCATGCGCGCGTTGGCCGCCGACGACACCGGCTGGTCCTGGCTGATCTCGGTGGCGCCGTGGGCCAGCAGGTCGAGCGCGATGCAGCGGCGCACGCTGCCCAGCTCGCGCAGCTGGTGGCGCCACAGCCAGCCGTTGACGAGCACGCCGTGCACGAACAGCGCGACCGGGCCGCTGCCCTGTTCGACATAGGCGATGCGGCCGGACGGGGTGTCGACGAAGCGGCGGGCGGATTGGAATTCGGAAGGGGTCATGGCAGGAAGCCTCGGTGGGTTGTGAGGCTTCGCAGTCTGTCGATGCGTTCCCTTTCGGACTTGGAGAAAACTGACATCGACCTCGCCTAGGATCGCCCTGCCATGACTGCCACCGCCCTGCCCCGCGCCTACCGTCCGCTGCAACGCAACAGCGGGCTGCGCCTCGCGTGCTGCCACTGCCGCGACGGGCGCGATGCGCCGCCGGTCGACGAGCAGCACGCCGCGTTCTCGGTCACCTGGGTGCAGCGCGGCGTCTTCGGCTATCGCAGCCCGGTCGGCCAGGCCGTGCTGGGCCCCGGCTGGCTGATGCTGGGCAATGAAGGCGAGGCCTACACCTGCTCGCACGAGCACAGCCTGGGCGACGGCGACGACTGCGTCGTGCTCGGCCTGTCGGGCGAAGCGATGCACGGCGTGCTCGCCGCGCTGGGCGACGCGGCCGGGCACAAGGTGTTCGGGCGGGCCGCGCTGCCGCCGCTGCCGCGCGTGGCGGCGCTGATGCAGACGCTGCTGGTCGACGGCGACGAAGGCTTTGCGCTGGAAGAGGCGGCGCTGGCGGTGGTGAGCCAGGTGCGCCGCGCGCTGGACGACCGGCCCGCGGACGCACCGCCCGCGCCGCACAGCGCGCTGGCGCTGGCGGCAGCGCGCGACATCGAACACCGTGCGAGCGAGCCGCTGGCGCTGGACGAGGTGGCCGCACGTGTCGGCGTCGGTGCTTTCCACCTGATGCGCGTGTTCGGCAGCAGCCTGGGCGTGACGCCGCACCAGTACCTGATCCGCATGCGCCTGCTGCGCGCCGTGGCGCTGCTGCGCGACACCGCGCTGCCGGTCACGGAGGTGGCCTACGACGCCGGCTGGCAGGACCTGTCGAACTTCATCCGCACATTCCGGCGCGAGATCGGCTGCTCGCCCGGTGCGTTCCGGCGCCGCGACCGGCAACTGCTGGCGATCGACCCCTGACCGCTACGGCCCGACCCGGTCGAGCACCTGCGCCCAGCGCGTGATCTGCCGCGCCTGGCGCGCCGGCGCGCCGCGCGCGAGGCCCGGCCAGATGCCGTCGCTGTTGAAGCTGATCAGCACGTGCAGGTCCGGGCGCCGCGACAGCGGGCGAACTGCATCGAGCAGGTTGTCGAGGATCAGCTCGGCGCCGGGTTCGCCATCCGGCGGCAGCCAGGCCAGCACCATGTGGCGCGCGCGTAGCGCACCTTCGACCGGTTGCAGCTCGACATAGGCGATGCGCAGCTGCGCGGCAGGAATGCCTGCACGGCGCAGCCGGAAGTACTTGGCGATCGCGAAGTCCTCGCAGTCGCCGGCGCCGCGCGCGGCCAGTTCGTCGGGCGTGGCCCAGCGGTCGAGGGTGCCCCAGGTGCTGCGGTCGTCGACGTACGCGGCGCTGTGGTTGATCGACACGTTCATCGCCAACAGCGCGAGCGGCGCGCCCGGCGTGTCGCCGCCGGCCGCGCACGCACCCGCGCCCATTGCGCACATCCATCCGACCAGGATCCGGCGCACCCGGTGGCACGCCCCTGACGCGATCGACCTCCCCATGGCCTGCTCCCACGTCGTGCCCGAACGAACGGGCGAACCGAGAGCATGCACCTTCGCGGGCGCGCGCGGATCATCAATTTCGAGGATGCCGTCCGGACCCGTCCCGCCGGGTGCGGAAGGTGATCGACCAGCGCAGCGCCTCGACCGGCGGCACGCTGTGCTGCCAGCCCCAGCGCGCGGCGCCGCGCATCAGGTAGATCGAGCGCGGCTCGACCTGCAGGCGGACGATGTCGGCGCGTTTCGGCGCCACCGACGGGTACGGGCGGAAGCGCAGTTCGGCCGGATTGCCCAGCGAAACGCCGATCACGTCCTCGAAATCCGGCACGTCGCGGTGCCAGCCGAGCGGCGTGCCGGGCGCGTATTCGGCAACCAGCGCATGCACCAGCGCCGTGGGCGCGATGCCGGCCCAGTGCGCAGCACGGTCGCGCAGCGGGTGCAGCGCGTCGATCAGCGGCTGCGCGGGCAGCAGCCGGTTGGCGTCGTAGTCGAAGCTGCCGCCGTAGCTGACGACACGGCGACGCGCGGTGTAGCCTTTGTAGCGGGCCGCGGTGAACGGCAGGCTGCGCAGCAGGTCGACCAGGCCGGCTTCCTCGTCGCGCGACAGGAAACCGGCTTCGTACACCAGCCCCGGCGGCAGGCCGCGCGGCGCGGGGGGCGGATCGTCGAACAGCGAAGCCTGGCTCATCCCCTGCGAGCTTAGGCGAGCTTGGCCGCCAGCACGTCGACGGGGTCGATCTGCGGCGGCTGGCTGAGCAGCTCGGGCGCCTTGGCCATCAGCGCCTGCGCGATCGCGCCGGACAGGTGGGCCTGGCGGCCGGCCTCGTCGGCGAAGGCGTCGAAGACGCCGAAGGTCGAGGGCCCCAGCTTCAGCGCGAACCACACCGTCGTCTGCCGTTCCTGGTTGGCCAGCGCCAGCGCGCTGACCAGCAGATCCTGCACCGCCGCTTCCTTGCCCGGCCTGGCTTCCAGTCGTGCGAGCAATGCCTTGTGAACCGTCATGATGTTTCTCCTGTGTCGTTGGCCCGGGATCGGGTGACGCGAAGTCTCGACGCCGGCGGCTCTCGTGACCATTGGCAGGATCGACATTCATGATACCGTTCTTGCCATCATGCGAATCGACATCCTGGCCCTCGACGGCGTGTTCGACACCGGCTTGTCGGCGCTGCTCGACGTGTTCGGCACGGCCAACGAGCTGATGCCCGGCCAGGTGCCATTGCAGGTGCGGCCGGTGGGCGTGCGGCGCATCGTCCACACCGACCGCGGCCTGCGCGTGCCGGTGCAGCGCGCCGACGACGGCCCGGCGCCCGACGTGCTGGTGGCACCGGCCCTGGGCAGCAAGACGCCCGAGGCGCTGGCAGCCGCGCTGCAGCGTGCCGACGTGCGCGATGCGGTGCAGTTGCTGCGCGAGCGCGGCGCCGGCGGCAGCCGGCTCGCGGCGGCCTGCACCGGCACCTTCATGCTGGCGGCTTCGGGTGCGCTGGATGGGCACCAGGCGACGACCACCTGGTGGCTGGCGCCGTTCTTCCGGCAGATGCATCCGCAGATCGACCTGGACGAATCGCGCATGCTGGTGCCGTCGGGCAGCCTGGTCACCGCGGGCGCGGCGGTGGCCCACCTCGACCTGGCGCTGTGGCTGCTGCGCCAGCTGAGCCCCGCCTCGGCCGGCATCGTCGCGCGCTACCTGATGATCGATGGGCGGCCGTCGCAGGCTGCGTATGCAATCACCGATCACCTGGCGCACGCCGACCCGCTGATCGAGCGCTTCGAGGCGTGGGCGCGTTCGCACCTGGCGCAGGGGTTCTCGCTGCAGGAAGCGGTGCGCGCCATCGGCAGCAGCGAACGCACGCTGGCGCGGCGCCTGCAGCGCGTGCTGGGCAAGACGCCGCTGTCGTACTTCCAGGACCTGCGCGTCGAGTACGCGCTGCACCGGCTGCAGACCAGCCGCGACAGCGTCGACGCGATCGCGGCCGAGGTCGGTTATGCGGACGGGGTCACGCTGCGCACGCTGCTGCGGCGCCGCCTGGGCCGCGGCGTGCGCGAGATCCGGGCGCATTCGTAGCCCGGATGCAAATCCGGGATGCCGTCACTGCGGTGCAAGCGTCTTCACCCAACGCTCGAACGCATGGTTCTCGAAGCGGAACACCCCCTGCGGCGAGCGCGTCACGACGTTCTTGAGCGCCAGGTCGTTCACTGCGTACTGCACGCTGGAGGCTTCGAGCACACCCACCCCCAGCGCCTTGCCGAGCGCGCTGCGCGTCGCCTGGCTGAACGGCTTCAGCAGCGGCTCGCGCACCACCAGCCGCAGCACCTGCTGCTGCATCGGATTCAGGGCGGCCCAGGTGCCTTCGTGGTTCTCCTCCTTGTCCTGCTCCGCCCGCTCCATCGCGTAGGCCTTCTCGTCCTTCAGGCGCGGGTCCATGAGCATCGCGATGACGGCGGACAGGAACGGCTCCGGATGGAAGCGAAAGTCCTGGAAGGCGACCCAGGCCTTGGCGACGTCGAGCTTGCGCCCACTGGCCTTCTCGAAGCGCCCCGCCACGTACTCGACCAGTTCGCGGCCGAGCAGCGGAAAGTCCTGGATGCTGCCGCCGACCGAGTAGAGCGGCGCATCGGCGTTCTTGAACACGTGTGCGAGCTGCGTGCGCGACGAGCCGGTGAAGATCACCCGCATCGCGTCGCGGTGCTTCGTCATGGCGGTACGCAGCGCGGCCGCCATCAACTCGTTGTCCTTGCTGCGCGCCAACTCCTGAGCCTCGTCGACGAGCAGGAGCAGCGGCTTGCGAGCGACGATCTGCGAGACCAGTTCGTCGATCCGCAGCGCCATCTCGGTCGACGCCTTCCGGCCCTCGGCCAGTTCGACCTCGACTTCGCCCTTGAACTCGCCGAGACTGCCCTTCGCCTTCACCTTCTTCACCGGTTCCTTGAGCTTGCGCATCGCCCGTTCGCCCAGGGTGCGGGGCTCGAGCGCCTCTTCCAGCGCCTTGATGAGGGCGATGCCGGGATTCAGGCGGGTCTGCCACAGGTCGGCGTAAGCCACCGCGTAGCCCGCGGCCCGTGCGGCCGGCGCGAGATCCTGCAGCAGGAACACCGTCTTGCCGGTGCGCCGCGGCGCGAAGATGCTGGTGCTGACGGCCAGCCCGCTGCCCAGCACCTCCAGATAGGAAGCAGCCAGCCTGGGCCTGGCGCAGTGCCAGATCTTGGAGGGATTCATGTGGAAAATTATAGTTCGCCAGAATATTTATATTGACTAACTATAATTTTCACAGCGCCGACTAGAAGACGACCGCGTGGCCATCCCGCCGCGCATCGCTCGCGGCCACGTAGCCTTCGCTGCCCGGGTCCCCGAGCCGCCAGATGAACTGCCCGGCGCCGAAGTCCTGGTACGAGTCGTTGATGACTTCCATGCGGTGGCCGCGCTCGGCCAGCCCCTGCACCGTCGCCGCGTCCATCGAACGTTCGACGTTGATCTCCAGCCCCTGGTTGAAGCGCCAGCGCGGCGCATCGCAGGCGGCCTGCGGGTGCTGCCGGTAGTCGAGCATGCGCACCAGCGTCTGCAGGTGGCCTTGCGGCTGCATGTTCGCGCCCATCACGCCGAAGGACATCACGGGCTGCCCGTCGCGCGTCAGGAAGGCCGGGATGATCGTGTGGCGTGGCCGCTTGCCGGGTGCCACCGCGTTCGGTCCCGCCAGGCTGAAGCCGTGCCCGCGGTTCTGCATCGACAGCCCGTAGCCCGGCACCACCACGCCCGAGCCGAAGCCCATGAAGTTGCTCTGGATGAAGCTGACCATCATGCCGCTCTCGTCGGCCGCGCTCAGGTAGATCGTTCCGCCCTTGACCGGGTTGCCGGCGCCGAAATCCTGCGCCCGCTTCAGGTCGATCAGCTTCGCGCGCGACGCGAGGTAGGCATCGTCCAGCAGTTGCTCGGCGGTCACCTCCATGCTGGCCGGCTCGGCCACGTAGCGGTAGACGTCGGCGAAGGCGAGCTTCATGGCCTCGATCTGCAGGTGCTGCGAATCGACCCCGTCGACCGCCAGCCGCTCGACGTCGAAGTTCGACAGGATGCCCAGAGCGATCAGCGCCGCGATGCCCTGTCCGTTCGGCGGGATCTCGTGCAGCACATGGCCGCGGTAGGCCTTGCCGATGGGCCGCACCCACTGCGGCCGGTACGACGCGAAGTCCTCGACGGTGATCGCCCCGCCATGCGCCCTGGCGTGGCGTGCCGCCGCTTCGGCGACCTCGCCGCCGTAGTACGCGGCGCCGCGGCTCTCGGCGATCAGCCGCAGCGTCTTCGCGGCACCGGGCATGCGGAACAGCTCGCCGACGTTGGGCGCGCGGCCCTGCGGCATGAAGGTCTCGGCAAAGCCCGGCTGCTGCGCCAGCAGCGGCACCGCGGCCGACCACTTCTGCTGCACGACCACCGGCACCGCGTAGCCGCGCTCGGCGATCTCGATCGCCGGCGCCAGCAGGTCGGCGAACGGCAGCTTGCCGAACCGCTCGCTCAGGGCGACCCAGCCCGCCACCGCGCCCGGCACGGTGACGCTGTCCCAGCCGCGCACCGGCGGCGTCTGCGCGTCGGCGCCGTACTTGCGGCGGAAGTAGTCGGGCGTCCACGCCGCCGGCGCGCGGCCGCTGGCGTTCAGGCCGTGCAGTTCCTTGCCGTCCCACAGGATGCAGAAGGCATCCGAGCCGAGGCCGTTGCTGACCGGCTCGACCACCGTCATCGCGGCCGCCGCGGCAATCGCCGCATCCACCGCGTTGCCGCCCTTCAGCAGCATGCGCAGGCCGGCCTGCGCGCCCAGCGGATGCGAGGTCGACACCACGTTGCGCCCGAACACCGGCAGGCGCTGGCTGGCGTAACCGCTGCTCCAATCGAAATGCGTGCTCGCGTTCATTCCCACCCTTTCAGTGAAGCGACGATGATGCCTTCGCCCGCGCAAAAGAAACAGGCCGCGCAAGGCGGCCTGTGTTTTGACTGGAAGGAGGCTATTCCTCCTGGAAGGCTTCCTGGCGCTTGTTCTTGATCGAGGGCAGCAGCACGATCACGATCATCAGCGCCGCGGCGATCAGCAGCCCGGCCGACAGCGGACGCACGAGGAAGGTGCTCCAGTCGCCGCGCGACAGCAGCAGCGCACGCCGCAGGTTCTCTTCCATCATCGGCCCCAGGATGAAGCCCAGCAGCAAGGGCGCCGGCTCGCAGCTCAGCTTGTAGAACAGGTAGCCCACCACCGCGAACGCCGCCGTCATGTAGACGTCGAAGGTGTTGTTGTTCAGCGTGTAGACGCCGATGCAGCAGAACAGCGTGATGGCCGGGAACAGGAAGCGGTACGGCACCGTCAGCAGCTTGATCCAGATGCCGATCAGCGGCAGGTTCAGGATCACCAGCATCGCGTTGCCGACCCACATCGACGCGATCAGGCCCCAGAACAGCTGCGGGTTGCTGGTCATCACCTGCGGGCCGGGCTGGATGCCCTTGATCGTCATCGCGCCCACCATCAGCGCCATCACCGCGTTCGGCGGGATGCCCAGCGTCAGCATCGGGATGAACGAGGTCTGCGCGCCGGCATTGTTGGCCGACTCGGGGCCCGCGACGCCGCGGATGTCGCCCTTGCCGAAGCGGCCCGAGCTGCCTGCCACCTTCTTCTCGACCGTGTACGCAGCGAACGAGGCCAGCAACGCGCCGCCGCCCGGCAGCACGCCCAGCACCGAGCCGAGCGCGGTGCCGCGCAGCACCGCGGGCCAGGCCTGCTGGAAATCCTGCTTGGTCGGCCACAGTCCCTTCACGCTCTTGGTGAACACCTCGCGGTGCTCGGCCGGCATGCCCAGGTTGGCGATGATCTCGCCGAAGCCGAACACGCCCATCGCGATCACGACGAAGCCGATGCCGTCGGTCAGTTCAGGCACGTCGAAGCTGTAGCGCGCGGTGCCCGAGATCACGTCGGTGTTGATCTGCGCCAGCAGCAGCCCGAGGATGATCATCGAGATCGCCTTGATCAGCGAACCCGAGGCCAGCACCACGGCGCCGATCAGGCCCAGCACCATCAGCGAGAAGTACTCCTGCGGGCCGAACTTGAAGGCCAGCTCGGTCAGCGGCGGCGCGAAGGCCGCGATGATGATCGTGCCCACGCAGCCGGCGAAGAACGAGCCCAGACCCGCGGCCGCCAGCGCGGCACCGGCGCGGCCCTGGCGCGCCATCTGGTAGCCGTCGATCGCGGTGACCACCGAGCTCGATTCGCCCGGCACGTTGATCAGGATGGCGGTGGTCGAGCCACCGTACTGTGCGCCGTAGTAGATGCCGGCCAGCATGATCAGCGCCGGCGTCGCGTCGAGCGAGTAGATCGACGGCAGCAGCATCGCGATCGTCGCCACCGGGCCCAGGCCCGGCAGCACGCCGATCAGCGTGCCCAGCACGCAGCCGAAGAAGGCGTACAGCAGGTTGGTGAAGGTGAAGGCGACACCGAAGCCCAGCGCAAGATTTCCCAACAGGTCCATGCTGTTCTCCTCAGGCCACGAACCAGGGCCACATCGGGATGATCAGCTTCAACCCGAGCACGAAGATCGCCCACGAACCCACCGTGAGCACGACGGCGGTCGCGAGGACCCCCTTCCACTTGAATTCGTCACCGGCCAGGCTGGTCATGACGATCAGGATCGGCACCGTGACCACCAGGCCCAGGCGCGGCAGCGCGGCACCGAACACCGCGATCGCCGCGACGATCACCAGCAGCGGGCGCCACGCGAAGTGCCCGATCGGGTCGCCGCCCTCGCTCTCGATGGTGAGGGCCTTGAACAGCACGATGCCGCCCAGGATCGCCATCAGCACGCTGAGGATCAGCGGAAAGTAGCCGGGCCCCGGCCGCGCCGAGCTGCCCATGCTGTAGTTGGTCGCGCCGACGGCGAAGACCACGCCGACGACGACAAACATCAAACCGGACCAGAAGTCCCGTTGGCTCTTGATCTTCACGATTGCTCCTCGCGTTATCTGTCTGTTACAGCTCGCGGCTGATTCTAGGCAGCACGCTCTAGGGGGCGTGTGTGGTTTACACGTAGCAGACCATGTCGTTACGTGTCCCAGGCCGGCGTGGAGCGAAGAACCTCGTCCATGGTCGTCAAGCCCTCGGCGACCTTCATCATCCCGGCCAGGCGCAACGGGCGCAAGCCATCGGCCAACGCGAGCTGGCGCAGCCTCGAGGCATCGGGAACCGGATGGATCGCCGGCTGCGCCGCTTCGTTCAGGCTCAGCAGCTCGTACAGGCCGGCGCGGCCGCGGAAGCCGGTCATGCGGCATTCGAGGCAGCCCACCGGCTTGTACGGCCGCGCCTTGCCGTTGATGCGCCACGGCTTGATGACCTCGTTCAGCGTCTCGGCGGTGACGGTTTCATCGGGCTGCTTGCAGCTCGCGCACAGCGAACGCACGAGGCGCTGCGCCAGCACGCCGATCACCGTCGCACCGATCAGGTACGGGGGCACGCCCAGGTCGACCAGCCGCGTCACGGCCGAGGCCGCGTCGTTGGTGTGCAGCGTGCTGAACACCAGGTGGCCGGTCAGCGCGGCCTGGATCGCCATCTCGGCGGTCTCCAGGTCGCGGATCTCGCCGACCATGATGATGTCCGGGTCCTGCCGCATCAGCGCCCGCACGCCCTCGGCGAAGCCCAGGTCGAGCGAGGCCTGCACCTGCGTCTGGTTGAAGCTGGGCTGGATCATCTCGATCGGGTCCTCGATCGTGCAGACGTTGACCTCGTCGGTGGCCAGGCGCCGCAGCGTCGAGTACAGCGTGGTCGTCTTGCCCGAGCCGGTCGGCCCGGTGACGAGAATGATGCCGTGCGGCCGCGCGACGAGGGCCTCCCAGCGCTGCGCATCGTGGCTGCCGAAGCCCAGCGCGTCGAGCTGCTTGACGGTGGTGTCGGGGTCGAAGATCCGCATCACCATCTTCTCGCCGAACGCGGTGGGCAGCGTCGACAGGCGCATCTCCACCTCGTCGCCGTTCGGGTTGCGGGTCTTGATGCGGCCGTCCAGCGGGCGGCGCTTCTCGACCACGTCCATGCGGCCGAGCAGCTTCACGCGCGCGATCATCGCGTTCATCACGCCCGGCGGCAGCTGGTAGACGGTGTGCATCACGCCGTCGATGCGGAAGCGGATCAGGCTCAGCTCGCGGCGCGGCTCGAGGTGGATGTCGCTCGCGCGCTGGTCGAAGGCGTACTGCCACAGCCAGTCGACCACCTGCACCACGCCCTGGTCGTTGGCATCGAGCTGCTTGTTGCTGCGCCCCAGCTCGACCAGCTGCTCGAAGCTCGCGGCGGCCGAGGTCTCGCCGTTCTTCGCGGCGGCGCGCACCGAGCGCGACAGCGTGTAGAACTCGGTGGTGTAGCGCGCCACCTCGATCGGGTTGACCAGCACCAGGCGCAGCGCCTTGCGCGTGTGGGCCTCGATCTCGGGCACCCAGCCGATGTCGAAGGGCTCGCTGGTGGCCACCGTCACGTCGTGCGCACCGAACAGCAGCGGCAGCGAGCGGCGCCGCTCGGCGTAGCTGATCGACATCACGTCGCCGACGCGGCCGACGTCGACCTTCAGCGGGTCGATGCGCATGTAGGGCATGCCGATGCGCGTGGCCAGCCACTCGGTCAGCAGCTCGGCATCGAGCGGCTTGCCCGACGGGTTCGACAGGCCGGCGCTGCCCAGCCGCACCAGCGGGTGCTGCACGCTGTCGCCGGCGGCGAAGCGCTTCTCGGTGCGGTCGTGGTCGTCGCGGTTGATCAGCCCGTCTTCCAGCATCCAGTGCAGCAGGCGCCGCCACTCGAGGCGGCCGCGCGGATGCTGGCTGGCGGACGGCTTGTCCTGCCTGGGGTGTCGGGTCGCGGCAGCAGTCATGGGGTCACCCCGTTGGAAGCGATGGAAGCCGGCAGGGTGCGCATCATGCGCAGCCACTTGCGCGCCGGCAGGTCGTGGCGATTTTCGATGTTGTCGGCACGCGCCGCCAGCACCTCGCGGGACGGAAGCGCCAATCCCTTCATGCCGACGACGATGGTATTGCCCTCGCGCGTGGGCCGCATGCTCCACACCGCGCCGGCGCCGAACACCGCCGCGATGCGCGCGGCGCTCTGCTCGAAGCTCGCGTCGCGGCCGAACAGGTTGACGCTCATCACGCCGCCGTCGGCCAGCACGCGGTGGCAGCCGCGGTAGAAGGCCTCGTCGTCCAGCACCGGGCTGGCGGCCTCGTGGTCGTAGAGGTCGACGCACAGCACCTGGGCCGTGCCGGCATGCGCCGGGTCGGCCACCCACAGGCCGGCATCCTCGTTCAACACGGCCAGGCGCTCGTCGTCGTCGGGCAGGCGAAACCACAGCCGGCACGCGGTGATGACGGTGGGGTTCAGCTCGACCGCCGTGGTCTGCATGCCCAGCCGGTAGGTGAAGCGCGTGATCGCCGCCGCGCCCAGGCCGAGCTGCACCGCGTGGCCACGGGCCAGGTCGTCGGGTTCGCGCAGCAGCATCCACACCATCATGCGCTGCACGTAGTCGAGCTCGATCGCGTTCGGCTTGCGCACGCGCATCGCGCCCTGCACCCAGGGCGTGCCGAGGTGCAGGTAGCGCACGCCGTCGGCTTCGGACAGCGTGGCGGGGAGGAAATCGGGTTCTGTCTTGGCGCGGGGCATGGGTGGGTCAGGCAATCCCGTGGGATTCGAAAACGGTGCGCCAGGCGGCGAGCTTGCGCTCGAAGCTCCAGGACGCATTGGCGGGGCTGGTGGACGGCAGGCGGGCGACCGGCACGCCGAGCGACGCGGTGTGGCGCATCGCCCGCGCCGATTCGCCGCCATTGTGGGCGATGCCGCGGAGCGCGGGCGCGCGGCGCTTCAGGCCGGCCAGGTCGTTGTACTCGGCATCCTCGATCGCGCTGTCGAGGCTGCCCTCGCGCCGGCAGTGGGCATAGACGTCCCAGATGCCCAGCCCGCGCTCGCGCACCGCGTCGATGCGCTGCGCATAGGGCAGCGCGCGCAGGTCCAGGCCCCACAGCGCCGACAGGATGGGCCAGAAGTGGTTGCGCGGGTGGGCGTAGTACTCGCCGGCCTGCAGCGAGGCCACGCCGGGAAAGCTGCCCAGCACCAGCAGCCGCGTGCGCGGGCCGATCACCGGCGGCAGGCCGCGCAGCAGGGCGGGGGGTTCGGTGGTTTCGGGGGCTGTCGGCATCGGGCGGATCAGTTTGCCAAGGCCGCCAGCCTGGGCAGCGCGGCGTGCGTGTTGTCGCGTGTCAGCCGCGACAGCTCGTGCGGCGTGCAGCCGCGCAGTTCGGCCAGCACCTGCGCGATGCGCGGCAGCTCGGCCGGCTCGTTGCGCGACGGGGCGGCGCCGGCGGCGCGCTGTTCGGCCGTGCGGTACAGCCAGTGCGGCGGGATGTCGGGGGCGTCGGTCTCCAGCACCAGGCTGTCGGCCGGCACCGCCTGCGCGAGGCGCCGGATCTGCAGCGCCCGGTCGAAGGTCATCGCGCCGCCGAAGCCGAGCTTGAAACCGAGTTCGACGAACACCTGCGCCTGCTGTTCGCTGCCGTTGAAGGCGTGGGCGATGCCGCGCACCTCGATGCGGCGCAGGTATTTCAGCAGCGAATCGGCCGAGCGGCGCACGTGCACGATCACCGGCAGGCCGAACTCGCGCGCCAGCTTCAGCTGCTCCGAAAAGAAGTGCTCGCCGCGCGCCTGGTCCAGCCCCGGCACGAAATGGTCGAGCCCGATCTCGCCGATCGCCACCAGCCGCGGGTCGTCGCGGTGCTGCTGCAGCGCCGCGCGCAGGCGCGCCAGGTCGCCGTCGTCGGCCCCGTCCACGCACAGCGGGTGGATGCCCAGGCCGTAGGAAAGGGCATGCCGGTGCGCCAGCTCGCGCACCGTGTCGAAATTGCCGACCGACACCGCCGGCAAGACCAGCTGGGTGACGCCGGCCGCGATGGCGCGCTGCACCACGGCGTCGCGGTCGGCATCGAATTCAGGCGCGTCGAGGTGGCAATGCGAGTCGATCCAGGGCATCCCCGAATGATGCCTCGCCAAACGCCGGCCCCATACCTCAGGGCGTGCACGGCCGGCAACTCCGTGTTACGGTGAGGCCATCGTCAGCAATCGGCACAGTTTTGTAATTCACTGTGCCAACTGCTATCGCAGGAGGCAGGCATGAGACAGGCTCCGCTCTACAGCCGTTCTCGGCGGGCACCGCCCGAGCCGGCTCCACTGGCTGCTGCGGCTGCTGCCGCGGCAGACGCGACGAACGCGGCCGCACCCCAGCCTGCCACGCCGCGCGGGCGCTGGCGCGGCCGGTTCGGACGCCCTGAGCGTGTGATGTGGGCGCTGTGCGGCGCACTGCTGGTGCTGGGCGGCCTGGCCGGCTGGCAGGCGATGAACCCGGCGGCGCGCGTGCTGACACAGGCCGACATCGATGCCGCGGTGCGCCATTCGCTGGAGAAGGAACCCCTGCCCTCGGCCTATGCCAAGGCCTACGAGATCATCCGCCCGTCGGTGGTGCGGGTGGTCGGCACCGATGGTGACGATGCCGACGAGGCCAAGGCGCCGGGCCAGTCCCCGGCCCCGGCCGACCCGAAGGCAGGCAAGCCGGTGCCGATCCCGAAGGCCGCGCGGCCCGGTCCGGGGGATCGCAAGAAGCAGGCCGTGGCCGAGACGCCGGAACCCGGCGAGCCGCACCTGTCCACCTCCACCGGCTCCGGCGTCGTGATCATCGACAACGGCACCATCCTGACCAACCTGCACGTGGTGCAGGGCTCGAAGAAGCTGCGCGTGACCTTTGCCGACGGGCACGAGTCGGACGCCATCGTGGTGGGCGTGGAGCCGCAGCACGACCTGGCGGTGCTGCGCGCCAAGAGCATCCCCGACGACCTGCAGGCCGCGACCATGCGCTCGGCCAGCGACCTGGCGCCCGGCGACGAGGTGATCGCCGTCGGCTACCCGTTCGGCATCGGCCCGTCGGTGTCGGGCGGCGTGGTCTCGGGGCTCAAGCGCGACTTCCGCTCGCCGCAGGGCCAGCGCCTGCTGAACAACCTGATCCAGTTCGATGCGGCCGCCAACCCCGGCAACTCGGGCGGCCCGCTGGTGACGATGGACGGCGCCGTGGTCGGCATCGTCACCGCGATCCTGAACCCGACCGAGCACCGCACCTTCATCGGCATCGGCTTCGCGGTGCCGATCGACAGCGCGGCCAATGCGGCCGGCATGCCGCCGTTCTGATTTCCACCCCTTTCCGGAGCCTCCATGGACCCGTCCGACAGCCCGAACACCGCGACGCTGATGGAGCGGTTGCTGTACGAAGTCAAGCGCGTCGTCGTCGGGCAGGACAAGTTCCTCGAACGCGTGATGGTGGCCATCCTCGCGCAGGGCCACCTGCTGGTCGAAGGCGTGCCGGGCCTGGCCAAGACCATCACCGTCAAGACGCTGGCCACCACGCTGCGCGGCAGCTTCAAGCGCATCCAGTTCACGCCCGACCTGGTGCCCGCCGACCTGGTGGGCACGCGCATCTACAACCAGAAGACCGGCGAGTTCACCACCTCGCTGGGCCCGGTGTTCGCCAACCTGCTGCTGGCCGACGAGATCAACCGCGCGCCGGCCAAGGTGCAGAGCGCGCTGCTGGAGGTGATGCAGGAACGCCAGGTGACGATCGCCGGCGAGACGCACAAGGTACCGTCGCCCTTCCTGGTGATGGCGACGCAGAACCCGATCGAGACCGAGGGCACCTACCCGCTGCCCGAGGCCCAGGTCGACCGCTTCATGATGAAGGTGCTGGTCGGCTACCCGAGCGAGGAAGAAGAGTTCGTGATCGTCGAGCGCGTCACGGGCGATCCAGTGCAGGTGTCGCCGGTGGCCAGCACCGAGCAGCTGGCCGAGCTGCAGCACCGCTGCCGCAGCGTCTACGTCGACCCGGCGCTGATGCAGTATGCGGTGCGGCTGGTCAGCGCGACGCGCAACCCGGCGCGCTACGGCATGGCCGACCAGGCGAAGTTCATCAACTTCGGCGCCAGCCCGCGCGCCACCATCGGGCTGATCGAGGGCGCGCGTGCGATGGCGCTGCTGCGCGGGCGCAGCTATGCGCTGCCGGAGGACGTGCAGGACCTGGTGCCCGACGTGCTGCGCCACCGCCTGGTGCTGAGCTACGAGGCGCTGGCCGAGGGCCTGACCCCCGACCAGGTGGTGCACCGCATCGTCCAGAAGGTGCCCAAGCCGGACAAGCCGATGGCGCACCGGCCCGGGGAGGCCGCCGCGGGGCCGGGGCGGTCATGAACGACAGCGCCGATGCGGTGCTGCGCCGGCTGGAATGGACCGTGATCCGCCGGCTCGACGGCCTGCTGCAGGGCGACTACCGCACGCTGTGGCGCGGCACCGGGCTGGACCTGGCCGACCTGCGCGAATACCAGCACCACGACGACGTGCGCCACATCGACTGGAACGTCACCGCGCGGCTGCAGGTGCCGCACGTGCGCGAGTTCACCGAAGACCGCGAGATGAGCGCCTGGTTCCTGCTCGACCTGAGCGGCAGCGTCGATTTCGGCGGCCAGCGCAGCAAGCGCAGCGTGTCGGCCGAGTTCGTCACCGTGCTGGCGCGGCTGCTGACGCGGCACGGCAACCGGGTGGGCGCGGTGCTGTACGGGCGCGAGGTGGATGCGGTGCTGCCGCCGCGCACCGGGCGCACCCACGTGCTGAACCTGCTGCAGCGCATGCGCGCGCATGCCGCCCCCACCACGTCGGCCACCGACGGCACGCAGCTGGGCGACCTGCTGCGGCGCGCGGCGGCGATGATCCCGCGGCGCTCGATGGTCTTCGTCGTCTCCGACTTCATCAGCGGGCCCGGCTGGGCCGACCCGCTGGCGCGCCTGGCGCAGCGCCACGAGGTGCTGGCGGTGCGGCTGTACGACGAGATGGAACTCGACCTGCCGGACATCGGCCTGGTGACGCTGCAGGATGCCGAGACCGGCGAGCAGATGCTGGTGGACACGCACGACCCGGCTTTCCGCGAGCGCTTCGCGCGCATCGCCGACCTGCGCGAGGACGAGCTGCATGCCGCCTTCGCGCGCGCCGGCGTCGACACGCTGGAGCTGACCACCGACGATGACCTGGGCGAGGCGCTGCTGCGCTTCGTCGAGTTGCGCCGGCAACGCGCCCGCGCTTCGCACGGCGGCGGGATGGCCGCCCACCTGAGACCGCTTCGCCCGGGAGTTGCGGCATGAACTTCGTGTGGCCCCACCTGCTCTGGCTGCTGCTGGTGATTCCATTGCTGGTGCTGCTGTACCTGTGGCTGCTGCACAAGCGCAAGAAGTCGACGCTGCGCTTCGCGAGCCTGGCCATCGTCAAGCAGGCCCAGGGCGGCGGCCCGGGCTGGCGCCGCCACGTGCCGCCGGCACTGCTGCTGCTGGCGCTGTCGGCGCTGATCGTCGCGACCGCGCGGCCGCTGGCGGTGGTGACGCTGCCGCTGCAGCAGGAGACCATCATCCTGGCGATGGACGTGTCCGGCAGCATGCGCGCCACCGACGTGCAGCCGGATCGCCTCACCGCCGCGCAGGAGGCGGCCAAGTCCTTCCTGGTCGAGTTGCCGCGCAGCGTGCGGGTGGGCGTGGTGTCGTTCGCCGGCACCGCCGCGGTGGTGCAGCCGCCGACGCAGAGCCGCGAGGACGTGGTGGCCGCCATCGACCGCTTCCAGCTGCAGCGCGGCACCGCGATCGGCAGCGGCATCGTGCTGTCGCTGGCCACCATCTTCCCCGACGCCGGCATCGACCTGTCGCAGATCACCGGCCAGCGCAACATGCCGCTCGGCCCGAACGACAAGCCGAAGCAGGATTTCGTGCCGGTGGCGCCGGGCTCATATGCATCGGCGGCGGTGATCCTGCTGACCGACGGCCAGCGCACCACCGGGCCCGACCCGATCGATGCCGCGAAGATGGCGGCCGACCGCGGCGTCAAGGTCTATTCGGTGGGCATCGGCACCAAGGAAGGCGAGACCATCGGCTTCGAGGGCTGGTCGATGCGCGTGCGGCTGGACGAGGACACGCTGAAGAACATCGCCAACCTGACGCGCGGCGAGTACTTCTACGCCGGCACCGCCACCGACCTGAAGAAGGTCTACCAGAGCCTGAGCTCGCGGCTGATGGTCGAGAAGAAGGAGACCGAGGTCAGCAGCCTGCTGGCGGCGCTGGGCGCGGTGCTGGTGCTGCTGGCCGCCACGCTGTCGGTGTGGTGGTTCGGACGCGTCATGTAGCGGCATCGAACGGGCGCTGCGCGTACTCGATGCGGTCGCGCCCGCCGCGCTTGGCCCGGTACAGCGCCGCATCGGCGGCCGCGATCATCGCCGCCACGCCGAGTTCGGCGGCAGGCTCCAGGCCGATGGCGCCGAACGAGCAGGTGACGGCGATGGGGGTGTCGCCGGCGTGCATCGGCGATGCGGCGATGACGGCGTGGATGCGGGCCAGGCGCTCGCGGTCTTCCGCCAGGTCGCCGCCCAGGCCGGGCATGACCAGCACGAACTCCTCGCCACCGTAGCGGCCGACGGCGTCGTACGGCCGGATGGCCCCCGACAAGCGGCCGACGAACTCGCGCAGCACGGCATCGCCCGCCGGGTGGCCATGGGTGTCATTGATGCGCTTGAAGTGATCGATGTCGGCCAGCACCAGCGTCATGGACTTGCGCTCGCGCCGCGTGCGGCCGACTTCGCGCTCGAGGATCTCCAGGATGGCGCGCCGGTTCCAGGCGCCGGTCAGCGCGTCCTTCGTGGCCTGCTCGCGCAACTGCTCCTGCGAGGCCTCGAGTTCGCGCGTGCGTTCGCGCACCAGGGCTTGCAGCCGCTGCTCGGCACGCACCAGCGCGCGCGTGCGCCACCACGACCAGGCCCAGGCCAGGCCGAGCGCCAGCACCGCGCAGGCGGCTTGGACAGTACGCGTGGCCCACCAGGGCGGTTCGATCTCGAAGTCGAGGGTCACGCGGGTCGACCGCGACCCGCGCTCCAGGTCGGCGGCCCGGGCCTCGAAGCGGTAGGTGCCGGCCGGCAGTCCGGTCAGGCGCACGTCGGGGTGCGCAGCCACGCTCCAGTGGTCGTCGAAGCCGGCGAGGCGGTATTCCAGCGCGACGGCGTTGCGGTCGCGGTACGAGGGGATGCCCAGCGCGATCTCCAGCGCCTCGTGCGACCAGGGCAGCGCGAGGCGGCGATCGACCGGCAGCGAGGTGCCGCCCCGGTTCACCGACAGGATGCTGACGGCGAGCGGCGCCGGCTTGAACAGCGACTGCGGGTCGAGCATGTGGGAGGCGCCGCGGCTGGTGCCGATCCAGATCGTGCCGTCGGTGTCCTCGTACAGGGCGCCGCCCGAGGTGTCGTTCCAGACCAGCCCGTTGCGCTGGTCGAGCAGGCGCCACAGCGTGCCGTTCCACACCGCCACGCCACCGTCGGTGTTGGCCCACAGCCAGCCGCGGCGATCTTCCAGCAGGGCCACGACGATGCGCCCGCGCAGCAGCGACGGTGTGATGTCGCTGGCCGCCAAGGCTTCGCCCTGCGGCACCAGGCGGCGCAGGCGCTGGTCGGCGCTGGCCGTGACGGCGCTGCCGTCGTGCAGGCAGGCGATGGCCGATTCGCGGCCGCCGCGTCCCGCCTCGATCCGGTGCGGCGCGCTCCAGCGCCCGTTCGCCACGCGCGCGACACCCAGGTCGCCGGCGAACCACAGCGTGCCGTCCGGCCCCTGGCACAGGTCCGTGAAGCTGCCCTTGGCCGCCGTGTCGACGCGGCGCGGCAGCGCGCCGGCGACCTCGGGCTGCCAGCGGTGCACGCCGTCGTTGGAGGCGATCCACAGCTCGCCGTCGCGCGCGCGCAGCACGCGGTAGAGGGAGGGCGCTTCGGGCACGCCCAGCACGGTGGCCGGCTGCGGCTGGGCCCCGGCGCTGAAGTGCAGCAGGTTCCCGGCGGCGGTGCCGGCCCACAGCCCGCCGGTGCCGTCCTGCTCGATGCTGGTCACCTCGCGTGCGGCCGGCGTATCGCGGCCCGCGGCGACGAAGCGGCGTGCCGCGGCGTCGAAGACGGCCAGGCCGCCGCCGGTCCCGACGTGCAGGCGCTGCGGCCCGGGCGGCCCGGCGCGGCGAGCCGCCCACACGGTGGATCGGGGCAGGCCGTCGGCGACCGACCAGTTCTCCCACAGGCCGTAGCCGCGCCATTGCAGCACGCCGGCGCCCAGCTGTGCCAGCCAGACCTCGCCGTCGCGATCGGCCAGCATGGCACGCAACCGGCCGCCCAGCGGCAACCCGGCGTCGGCGCCGAAGCGCTGCCACGAGCGGCCGTCCCAGCGCAGCAAGGCCTGCGGCACGGCGGTCAGGATGCGGCGCTGCGCGTCTTCGATCAACGGATAAAGACCGACTGGATCGTCGACGATCTGTGCGTCGCCGCGATCGATGAAGCGCGCGGCGCCGGGCGGCAGCTGCACCACGCCGCGCATGCCGCGCGCCCACAGTGACCCGTCGCGGCTGCGCAGCAGGCGGAACCAGCGCTGGCGCGGCACGCCGCGTTCGGCGCCCCAGACCTCCAGCTGGCCCGCCTGCAGGCGGCACAAGGCCTCGCCGCAGCCGAGCCACAGCTCGCCCTCACCCGTCGCCAGCACGCTCGACAGACCGGGCACCGGCAGCTGCACCGCGCCGGCACTCACCTGCCAGTGGACCCCGCCGTCGCCGCTGGCCACGGCCAGCAGCCGGCGGTCCCCGTCGACCACCCACAGCCGGCCCGCGGCGTCGAGCGACAAGGCCTGCGGAGAGAAGACGGCGATCGGCTTGCCGTCGTGGTCGATGCGGCTCAGCGCCCCGTTCTGCAGCACGAACAAGCCGTCGTGGGTGCCGATCCAGACCCGGCCGGCCGCGTCGGCAGCGAGCGCGATCACGTCGATCAGGCCCTGGTCGCCGCCGATGCGCTCGAAGCGCACCCCGTCGAAACGGTAGAGCCCGTTCTCGGTGCCGGCCCAGAGGAAGCCGGCATGGTCCTGCACGAGCGCCTTGGCGGCCAGGTTGTTCAGCCCGTCGGCCGGGCCGTATTCGCGCAGCGACATCTGCTCGGCGTGCGCGGCGAAGGCCAGGCCGGCCAGGCACACCCACCACCAGGTCCGCCAGGCTCGCCGGCCGCGCGTCACGCCGGCGCCTCGAAACGCACCGTGGCACGCAGCCCACCCAGCGGCGACTCGCCCAGCACCACCGTCGCGCCGTGCTGCCGCGCGACGCCGCGCACGATGGCCAGGCCCAGGCCCGTGCCGGGCTCGTCCTGCGCGGCGCGGCGGTAGAAGCGGTCGAACACGCGTTCGCGCTCCTGCGGGGGAACGCCGGGCCCGGCATCGTCGACCTGCAGCAGCGCGGCGCCCTCTTCCTGCGTGACGCGCAACTCCACGCGCGAACCCGGCGGCGCATGGCGCACCGCGTTGTCGGCCAGGTTGCGCACCAGCACCGACAGCGCGGTGCGGTCGCCGCGCACCGGCACCGGCGCATCGGCGAACAGCGCGAACTCGGTGTGGCGCGACAGCGCGAACGCGGCCGAATCGGCCAGCACCTGGCGCACCACCTCGGCCAGGTCGACCGGCTCCATCGGCTGCGGCGGCGCGCCCGGCTCGGTGCGGGCCAGCGTCAGCAGCTGCTCGACCAGGCGCGCCGCGCGGTCGATGCCGGCGCTGAGCGCCGCGACCGCGTCGTCGCGCACCGCGGCGTCCGGTGCGCGCTTGAGCATCTGCAACTGCAGCTTCAGCGCGGTGAGCGGAGAGCGCAGTTCGTGCGCCGCGTCGGACACGAAGGCGCGCTGCGTCTCCAGCGACTCGCCCAGCCGCTGCAGCAGGCCGTTCAGCGCACCGACCAGCGGCGCCACCTCGTCGGGCAGGCCCTGCTCGGGCAGCGGCTCCAGCTGCTGCTCGCCGCGCTCGCGCAGCTGGGCGGCCACGCGGCGCAGCGGGCGCAGCGTCAGCGCCGCGATCCAGCCCATCGCCAGTGCCATCACCGGGGCCAGCACCAGCAGCGGCGCCACGCTGCGCAGCGCCGCGCCGGCCGCCAGGCGCCGGCGGATCTGCACCGGCTGGGCCACCTGGATCACGCGATCGCCGGTGGCGACGCTGAAGGTGCGCCAGGTCTGCCCGCCGTTGTCCACGCCGGCCTGCACGTCGGCCAGGCCCAGCAGCACCCGGTTCGGCAGGTCGGCGTGGTCGCGCGTGGCGTAGATGCGGCGGCCGTCGACGCTCCAGATCTGCACGATGAAATCGAACTGCTCGTCGGCCAGCGCGTTCATCTGCTCGGGCGCGATCTCGCCCTGGTCGCGCAGCGACAGCGCCATCTGGCGCAGCTGGTAGTCGAACAGCGCCTCGGTCTCCATCAGCACGCCGCGGTACGTGATGGCGCCCATGATGGCGGCGGCCACCACCAGCATCGCGAGCAGCGCCAGCAGCAGGCGCAGGCGGATCGATTTCATCAAGACGGCGTACCGGCCGAGCCGACGTAGTAGCCGACGCCGCGCATGTTCTGGATGAAGTCGGCGCCGAGCTTGCGGCGCAGCTGGTGGATGTAGACCGAGACGGCATTGCTCTCGATCTCTTCGCCCCAGCCGTAGAGGCGGTCTTCGAGCTGGGCGCGCGACAGCAGCGCGCCGGGGCGCACCATCAGCGCCTCGAGCACCGCGAACTCGCGCGCCGACAGCAGCACCGGCTTGCCGTCGCGCGTGACCTGGCGGGTGGCCGGGTCGAGCGTGACGCCGCCATGCGACAGCAGCGGCTGGGCGCGGCCGCTGTGGCGGCGCAGCACGGCGCGCATGCGGGCGCTGAGTTCGTCGAGCTCGAAGGGCTTGACCAGGTAGTCGTCGGCACCGGCATCCAGCCCGGCGACGCGGTCGACGACGCCGTCGCGCGCGGTCAGCACGATGACCGGCGTGGTGTCGTGGCGGGCGCGCAAGGCCCGCAGCACGCCCAGGCCGCCCTGCTCGGCCGGCGGCGCGGCGGCGCGGCCGGGCGGCAGGCCCAGGTCGAGCAGCACCAGGTCGAAGCGCTCGCTGGCGAGCGTGCCGTCGGCGGCCGCGGCATCGCGCACCCAGTCGACGGCGTAGCCCTCCAGGCGCAGCGCGTTGCGCAGGCTTTCGCCGATCATCGGGTCGTCTTCCACCAGCAGCAGTCGCATCACGGGCCCAGGTCAGTCACAAGAAAAAGCATACCGCGAGCGCGCCGGGGCCGATCAGGCGCTATCGTTCCGGCTGACCATGAAACGCCGCCTCATGCCCAAAGTCCTTCGCAACACCTTGGTGTCGTTCCGCGACGTGCTGGCCACCGCCGGCCCGTTCGTCTTCCTCACCGTCATCCTGCTGGTCGTCGCCTACTGGTTCCTCGATCCGACGCCGCCGCGCAAGGTGGTGCTGGCCACCGGGGTCGAACAGGGAGCGTATGCCGAGTTCGGCAAGCGCTATGCCGAGTACCTGAAGGGTTACGGCATCCAGGTGGAGCTGCGGCCCACCCACGGCGCGGCCGAGAACCTGAAACTGCTGCGCGACCCGAACTCGGGCGTGGACATCGCGTTCACGCAAGGCGGGGCGGGCGATTCGCGCAAGAACGCCGAGGCCAACGCGCTGGCCGACGAAGACCTGAACTCGCTGGGCAGCCTGTTCTTCGAGCCGGTGTGGCTGTTCTACCGCGAGGAGTCGGCGCAGCGGCTGCTGAAGGGCGCGCCGCTGACCAGCCTGGCGCAGCTGCAGGGCTGGAAGGTCGACACCGGCGCGCGCGGCAGCGGCACGCCCAACCTGATGCGCAAGCTGCTGGATGCCAACCGCATCGAGCAGGCGTCGATGACGGTGTCGCGCGAGGAGCAGACCGACGCGGTGGTGAAGTTCCTGGCCGGCGACATCGACGCGATCGTGTTCGCGTCGGCGCCCGAGGCGCTGATGGTGCAGATGCTGCTGCAGACGCCGGGCGTGAAGCTGTTCGACTTTGCGCAGGCCGATGCGTATTCGCGGCGCTTCGCCTTCCTGACGCCGGTGACGCTGCCGCGCGGCGTGGTCGACCTGGCGGGCGACGTGCCGCCGAACGACGTGCGCCTGATCGCGCCGACCGCGACGCTGGTGGCGCGCGAAGACCTGCACCCGGCGCTGGTCCAGCTGTTCGTGCAGGCGGCGAGCAAGATCCACAGCCCGGCGGGGTGGTTCCAGCGCAAGGGCGATTTCCCGAACGCGCGCGGCACCGAGCGGCCGCTGGCACCGGAGGCGCAGCGCTTCTACACCAGCGGTTCGCCGCTGCTGCAGCGCTACCTGCCGTTCTGGCTGGCCAACCTGATCGACCGCATGTGGGTGGTCCTGGTGTCGATCGTCGCGATCCTGATCCCGCTGTCGCGCGTGGTGCCGCCGCTGTACCAGTTCCGCATCCGCTCGCGCATCTTCCGCTGGTACGGGCAGCTGCGGGCGGTCGAGAACGCGCAAGGCGTGCGGCCGAACGACGAGCTGCGCAAGGAGCTGGACAGCATCGAGGCCCGGGTGGGCAACGTGACGGTGCCGCTGAGCTATGCGGACGAGCTGTATTCGCTGCGCAGCCACATCAACATGGTGCGCAGGCAGCTGGATGCGGCGGCGGCCGATCCAACCGGATGAATCAGATTATCGTTTCAATAATCGTTTCACATCAAAAACACCGAGTTCCTGATTTCATCCTCGTAGCGATCTCTTCAGCAATGCTCTAGAATCGTTTCACGATGGAACCCGATCAAGTCGTCCAAACGTTGCGAACCTGGCGACGCGTGCCGGCTGGCCGGTTGCGCGAGCTGTTGCAAGTCAGCCGGGCAACGCTGATGCGGGCAATCCGAGCTGCCGGCACCCAGGTGATCGCACGCGGAAGCGCCCGCCGAACCAGCTATTCGGCCCGCCGCTCGTTGCGCGGCAGCATCGAACCACTGGCCCTGTTCCAGGTTGATGCGCAGGGTGGGTCGCGCGAGGTGGGCCGGCTCGACCTCATCTATCCGCAGGGGTGCGCCGTCGACTTCCTCGCGCCGTTCGATTGGCCGCTGGACGCGGACATGCGAGACGGCTGGTTCGAGGGCCTGCCCTACCCGCTGGAGGACATGCGCCCGCAGGGCTACCTGGGCCGCCAGTTCGCGCGGGCGCATGCCCTGATGCTGCAGGTCGGCGAGGATCCCACCACCTGGTCCGAAGACGATGCGCTGCATGCGCTGACGCTGCTGGGCTTGGACCAGAGCGGCAACTACATCGTCGGGGAAGCCGCCTACCGCCAATGGCTGGACCAGCTCCACCGGCCGCTCGACGCGCTGACCGAATCACAGGCGCGCGCCGCCTATCCCCGCCTGGCAGACGAATCGATGCAATTGGGTCGCGCCGGCTCGTCGGCAGCGGGAGAGTTTCCCAAATTCACCGCCGTGCGCAACATCGACGGGCGCATCGCGCACGTCATCGTCAAGTTTTCGGGATCGGACGTCTCGCCCGGCACGCAGCGCTGGTCGGACCTGCTGGTGTGCGAGCAACTGGCATCGGCCGTCATGGCGTCGCACCTGCAGATCGCAGCCGCGCCTTCGCGAGTCGTCCGCACCGGTGGGCGCACCTTCCTCGAAGTCGAGCGCTTTGACCGGCATGGCTTGCACGGGCGCTCCGGGTTGTGCTCGTGGTCATCCGTCAACGCAGCGCTGTTCGGCCTGGCCGGCCGCCCTTGGACGGAAGGAGCGAAGCGCTTGCTGAGCGCCGGTCTCATCGATGCGGCGAATCACGACGCGATCGCCCGGCAATGGCACTTCGGCCAGCTCATCGCGAACACCGACATGCACGACGGCAATCTGTCGTTCCGGCCCGGATTGCAGGTTGCACCGGCCTACGACATGCTGCCGATGCTTTACGCACCGCAGCGTGGCGTGGAAGTTCCCGAGCGGCCTTTCGCGCCGCGCCTGCCGCTGCCGGCCGAGCGCGAAGCCTGGCACGCGAGCGCGGCGGCGGCCATCCAATTCTGGGAACAGGCGGCGAGCGATGCACGCATCAGCGACGAATTTCGCGAGCTTTGCAAACGCAACGCACAGGCGGTGTACCAGCTCGCGGCGAGCTCGGCAGCAGGTGTGCAGACCGGACCTTGATCCGAGGCGCTCTACACCAGCTCGATCTGCACTTTCCGACCGACGAGCGCAGCGGCGCGCTGCAAGGTGGACAGCGTCACGTCCCGCGTCGGATCCAACAGCCGATCGACCTGCGAGCGGCTGGTCTTCAACAAGACGGCCAGCCGCGCCTTGCTGAGCGACTGCTTCTCCATCGCCTCCATCAACTGCCACACCACGACTTCCTTGATGGCCAGTGCCTGTGCCTCTTCGAAGAATCCCTCCTCCTTGAGGAAATCATCGAGGCTCGATCCGACGTTTTTCTTGCTCATGACTTGAACTCCCTGGCGCCGAGGGTGCGGAAGAAGACAGAGGGGATCCGTTGCGCTGCATTCTCGGGCAAGCCACCGAACCATGAGCTGTGCAGACGAGCTGAGTAGCCCGGATGAAGCGCAGCGCAATCCGGGGTCGACGTCCTATGTGATTGACAATTCCCGGATTGGCATCCGGGCTACGAGCCGCGAAGCAGGCGCGCGATCAAGCCACTCCCCAGGATCCGGCTCCGCCGGGCCGAGGGGAGGCGCCCCTTGGGGGCAGGAGCGAAGCGACTGGGGGGCTCACATCACTCTTTCACCGACCCCGTCATCCCCGACACATAGTGCTCGACGAAGAACGAGTAGATGAAGGCCACCGGCAGCGAGCCCAGCAAGGCCCCGGCCATCAGCGACCCCCAGTGGTACACGTCCCCCTCCACCAGTTCGGTCACCACCCCCACCGGTACCGTCTTCATCTCCGATGACGAGATGAAGGTCAGCGCGTAGATGAACTCGTTCCACGACAGCGTGAACGCGAAGATCCCGGCCGAGATCAGCCCCGGCACCGCCAGCGGCAGCACGATCTTGATCAGGATCTGCCAGCGGCTGGCCCCGTCGATCAGCGCGCATTCCTCGAGCTCGTACGGGATCGAGCGGAAGTAGCCCATCAGCAGCCAGGTGCTGAACGGGATCAGGAAGGTCGGGTACGACAGGATCAGCGCCATGCGCGTGTCGAACAACCCGAGCTTGAAGATGATCGCCGCCAGCGGGATGAACAGGATCGACGGCGGCACCAGGTAGGCCAGGAAGATCGCCGCCCCCGCCGGCTTCGCGCCCTGGAAGCGCAGCCGCTCGATCGCGTACGCCGCCAGCACCGAAGCCACCAGCGACAGAATCGTCGACGTCACCGACACGAGCACCGTGTTCCACAGCCACTCCGGGTACGCCGTCTCGAACAGCAGCTTGTGGAAGTGCGCGAAGGTCGGCTTGATGATCCAGAACGGGTTGCCGCTGCGCGCCAGCAACTCCTCGTTCGGCTTGAACGAGGTCACCACCATCCAGTAGAACGGGAACAGCAGCACGAACACGAAGATGCCCAGCGGGATGTAGACCGTCACCCAGCGCCTGGGCAGCGTCTGCAGGTAGTCCATCCCCTGCCCGTCGGGCTTGTCCTGCGGCGCCTTCACTTGTCGCCCCCTTGCTGCCACGCGCGCCGCTGCAAGCCGAAGTAGCTGAACATGATGGCCGCGAGCAGGAAGGGCACCATCAGCGTCGCCAGCGCCGCCCCTTCGCCCAGCGCCCCACCGGGGATCGCGCGCTGGAAGGCCAGCGTCGCCATCAGGTGCGTCGAGTTCAGCGGGCCGCCGCGCGTCAGCACGTAGATCAGCTGGAAGTCGGTGAAGGTGAACAGCACCGAGAAGGTCATCACAACCGCGATGATCGGCGACAGCAGCGGCAGCGTGACGTGGCGGAACTGCTGCCACGGCGTCGCGCCGTCGATCGCCGAGGCCTCGTAGTACGACGGCGAGATCGTCTGCAGACCCGCCAGCAGCGAGATCGCGACGAAGGGCACGCCGCGCCACACGTTGGCGACGATGGTCGAGAAGCGCGCATTCCACGGGTTGCCGAGGAAATCGACATAGCGGTCGATCCACCCCAGCTTCATCAGCACCCAGCTGACGACCGAGAACTGCGCGTCGTAGATCCACCAGAAGGCGATCGCCGACAGCGCCGTCGGCACGATCCACGGCAGCAGCACCACCGCGCGGAAGAAGGACTTGAACGGCAGGTTCTTGTTCAGCAGCACCGCCAGCCACAGCCCGAGCACGAACTTCGCGATGCTGGCCACCACCGTGTAGAAGACGGTGTTGAACAGCGCCAGCTGCGACACGCTGTCGCCCACCAGGAAGTCGAAGTTCTCGATGCCGATCCACGAGCCGCCGCGCCCGATCTTCGCGTCGGTGAAGCCGAGCCAGGTGCCCAGCCCCAGCGGGTAGGTCAGGAACAGCAGCAACAGCACCGCGGCCGGCAGCATGAAGGCCAGGCCGAGCGCGTTGCGGCTGTTCTGCAGCCGGTGGAGCAGAGGCTTCACAGGGTCAGACCTTGTAGTAGCGCTCGGCGCGCTTCTGGGCGCGCTCCATCGCCTCCTTCGGCGTCTTCGACCCGCTGCCCGCCTCGGCCACCATGTTGGGCACGATGAAGTCGGCCAAGGCCCCGGCCGACGCATAGCCCAGCCGGCCCGCATAGCCCGCCGGCCGCAGGTTCTTCACGCTGTCGCGGTACGGCGTGTGCTTCGGGTCCACCGTCCACACCGCGCTCTTCTCGTACGCGCGCAGCGGCTGCGCCACGTAGCCGCCGCCGCCCTGCAGCCACGGGTCGAACTGCTCCTGCTCCATCATGAAGCGCAGGAACTCCTTGGCCGCCTGCGGGTACTTGGTGTACTTGAAGATCATCTGGTTGAAGAACAGGTGGTACTCGGTCGGCACGCCCACCGGCCCGATCGGGAAGGCCGCGTGGTTGATGTCGGCCGCGATCTCCTTGAGCTTCGGATCGGGCGAGTTCTTCGCCGCGTAGTACACCGAGATGCCGTTGTTGGTGATGCTGATCTGTCCGTCGAGGAAGGCCTTGTTGTTGTTCGGGTCCAGCCACGACAGCGTGCCCGGCACGAAGCTCGCATACAGCTCCTTCGCGTATTCCAGCGCCTTCAGCGTGGCCGGGCTGTCCAGCGTCACCTTGTTGTCCTTGTCCACCATCGCGCCGCCGAAGGCCCACAGCAGCCAGTGGCACCAGCCGCTGTCGCCGGTCGCGTTGCCCAGCGCCATGCCGCCCGGCGTGCCCTTGGCGGCCAGCGCCTTGTAGAGCTTCAGGAAACCATCGGTGTCCTTCGGGACGCTGTCGAAGCCGGCCGCCTTGACGTGGCTCTCGCGGTACACCACCAGCGAGCCGGCCGCGCCCAGCGCGACGCCGATCCACTTCTTGCCGTCCGGGCGCAGGTAGGCCTCGCAGGCCGGGTACCAGCCGCCGTACTTCTTGCCGAGGTACTCGCACAGGTCGGTCACGTCGAGCAGCTTGTCGGGGTACAGGTTGGCGTCGTCGTTGGTCGACAGGATGACGTCCGGCCCGGCGCCGGTGTTGGCCGCCACCGCCGCCTTCGGGCGCACGTCCTCCCAGCCTTCGTTGTCGACGCGCACCTCGATGCCGGTCTTCTCGGTGAACTTCTTGACGTTCACCATGTAGGCGTCGATGTCGCCCTGCACGAAGCGGCTCCAGCGCAGCACGCGCAGCCTGGCGCCCTTCTCCGGCTTGTACGCCAGCGTCTGCGCGCCGGCCGACGGCGTCCACAGCGCGCCGGTGCCGAGCGTGGCCATGCCGGCGGTGCCTTCCAGAAACTTGCGGCGATTGAAATCACTCATCGTTGTCTCCTGGTTGTCGTGGGGAATCGCTGTCGGTCAGGGCCGGTCAGGCCACCAGCCGCTTGCCGCTGCCGGCATCGAACAGGTGCGCGCGGCCCAGGTCGGGCTGCAGGTGGATGGTGGCGCCGGGCTCGAAGCTGTGCCGCTCGTGGAACACCACCGACACGTCCGCGCCCTGGTGGCGGCAGGCGACGAAGGTGTCGGCGCCGGTCGGCTCCACCACCACCACCTGCGACGGGATGCCGCCGCTGTCGCCCAGCGCCAGGTGCTCGGGCCGCGTGCCGAAGATCACCGGCTGGCCGTCCTCGCCCTGCGCGCCGGTGGGCGCGTTCATCTGCGTGCCATCGGCCAGTTCCACCTGCAGCACGCCGGCGCGGCGGCGCAGCGTGCCGGGCAGGAAGTTCATCGCCGGCGAGCCGATGAAGCCGGCCACGAAGGTGTTCACCGGGTGGTCGTACAGGTCCAGCGGGCCGCCGGCCTGCTCGATGCGGCCGTCGCGCATCACGACGATGCGGTCGGCCATCGTCATCGCCTCGATCTGGTCGTGCGTGACGTACACCGAGGTGGTCTTCAGCCGCTGGTGCAGCTCCTTGATCTCGCTGCGCATCGCGACGCGCAGCTTGGCGTCCAGGTTGGACAGCGGCTCGTCGAACAGGAACACCTGCGGATCGCGCACGATCGCGCGGCCCATCGCGACGCGCTGGCGCTGGCCGCCCGACAGCTGCCGCGGGTAGCGGTCGAGCAGTGCGCCCAGGCCCAGGATCTCGGCGGCGCGCGCCACCTTCAGATCCGCCGTGGCCTTGTCCTGCTTCGCGAGCATCAGCGAGAAGGCCATGTTGTCGCGCACCGTCATGTGCGGGTACAGCGCGTAGTTCTGGAACACCATCGCGATGTCGCGCTCTTTCGGCGGCAGCTCGTTGACGCGCCGCTCGCCGATGCGGATCTCGCCGTCGGAGATCTCCTCCAGCCCCGCGATCATGCGCAGCAGCGTCGACTTGCCGCAGCCCGAAGGCCCCACCAGCACCGTGAACGCGCCGTCGGCGATCTCGATGTCGACCCCGTGCAGCACCTGCACCGCACCGAAGCGCTTCTTCACCGACTGGATGCTCACACGGGCCATGCGTCATGCCTCGACTGGATCAGGGTGGAAGGGTCGGGACAGCGCTGGCCCCATCGGCAGGCGGTTGTATGACGACCCAAAGACCCTGTCAATCGGCGCTGGCCCTGCTCGTATTGACCCGCGCTGCGCGCATGATCGACGGGCGCCGAGCTGGTCTCGACGGGAGGCTCCCCATGAAACTGCTGATCACCGGCGGCGCCGGCTTCATCGGCACGCGCCTGGCCCAGGCGCTGCTGGCACGCGGCACGCTGAACGGGCAATCCATCGACACCCTGGTGCTGGCGGACCAGGTGGCGCCACGCGCCGAACTGCTGGCCGACCCGCGCGTGAAGGTGCGCACCGGGCCGCTGCTGGCGCAGTGCGATGCGCTGCGCGACGAACCCTTCGACGGCGTGTTCCACCTCGCGTCGGCGGTGTCGGGCGAATGCGAGGCCGACTTCGAGCTGGGGCTGCGCTCCAACCTCGACACCACGCGCGCGCTGTTCGATGCGCTGCGCGCCACCGTGCAGGGCGGCGCGGCGGTGCCGCGGCTGGTGTTCTCGAGCTCGGTCGCGGTGTTCGGACCGGATGCGGCGGTGCCGCTGCCGCAGCGCGTCAGCGACGACACGCTGCCGGCCCCGCAGACCTCGTACGGCACGCACAAGCTGATGTGCGAGTACCTGCTGGCCGACTACACGCGCAAGGGCTTCATCGACGGCCGCGCGGCGCGGCTGATGACGGTGACGGTGCGGCCCGGGCGGCCGAACGGTGCGGCCTCGTCGTTCTTCTCCGGCATCATCCGCGAGCCGCTGGCCGGCGAGCAGGCGATCTGCCCGGTGCCCGCCAACGTGTCCCACCCGGTGGCCTCGCCGGCGCGCACGGTCGAGGGCTTGATCGCGGTGTACGAGGCGAGCCGCGACGCCTTCCACGGGCGGCTGGCGATGAACCTGCCGGGGCTCAACGTCTGCGTCGGCGAGATGCTGGATGCGCTGGAAGAGGTGGCCGGGCGCGCGGTGCGCGAACAGGTGCGCTTCGTCTGCGATCCGCGCATCGCCGGCATCGTCGACGGCTGGGCCAAGGGTGCCCATGCGCCGCGGGCTGCGCGGCTCGGGCTGAAGCCGGATGCGGGCTTCGCCGACATCATCCGGCAGTACATCGCCGACTGCGAGGCCGGGCCGAACGCGGCGCAGACGCTGAAGGCGCTGCGATGAACCGGATCGACCTCGACGGCCGGGTGGCGATCGTCACCGGCGGTGCGCAGGGCATCGGCTTCGCGACGGCGCAGCGCATGCTCGGCTCGGGGGCCAAGGTGCTGGTGTGGGACAACGACGTGGTGCTGCTCGCGCAGGCGCACGCCGCGTTGCAGGCGCTGGGACCGGTGGCGACGCATGCGGTCGAGCTGAGCGACGAGGTCGCGGTGCAGAAGGCGGCCCAGGCGGCCATCGCGCAATGGGGCCGGGTCGACATCCTCGTCAACAACGCCGGCATCACCGGCGGCAACGGCGCCACCTGGGAGCTCGCGCCCGAGATGTGGCGGCGCGTGATCGAGGTCAACCTGGTCGCGCCCTACCTGACCTGCCGCGCGCTGGTGCCGCACATGATCGAACGCGGCTACGGGCGCATCGTCAACATCGCGTCGGTGGCGGGCAAGGAAGGCAACCCGAACGCCTCGCACTACAGCGCGTCGAAGGCGGGGTTGATCGCGCTGACCAAGTCGCTCGCGAAGGAGCTGGCGACGCGTGGCGTGCTGGTCAACGCGGTGACGCCGGCGGCGGCCAGGACGGCGATCTTCGAGACGATGACGCAGCAGCACATCGACTTCATGCTGGCCAAGATCCCGATGGGGCGCTTCCTGGCCGTCGACGAGGCGGCGGCGATGATCGCTTGGCTGTCGTCGCAGGAGTGCTCGTTCAGCACCGGGGCGGTGTTCGATCTCACGGGCGGCCGTTCGACCTACTAGCCACGGCCTTGAAGAAGGTGTAGCAGAACACGCCGTCCCCTTCAGCCGTCCGCTCCAGCTCCCGCAACCCCGCATCGAACCCCTCCGCCGTCGCCAAGCCCGCCGCCAGCGCCGGCGCCCTCACCCCTTCGATCATCGCGTTGAAGGTCTTGCGCGTGAACCCGTCGACCCACCCCGGCCGGCTCGCATCGGCATACACCAGCCGCGGGCTGACATGCACCGCCTCGAACCCCGCCTCCACCAGCAGCGGCTGCAGCGTCCGCCCGATCAGTGCATTGCCGCCGGCGCGCCGCTGCAGCTCGACCTGGCAGGCGATCGCCGCGCGCGCCGCCGCGCCCTCCGGATGGAAGCACACCGTGCCGTGGTCGCCCTCGATCACCGTGATGCGGCCCCCTGGCTTCAGCAGCCGCGCCAGCGTCCCCAACACCTGCACCGGGTGCGGCAGGTGCTCCAGCACGAAGCAGACGAACACGTGGTCGAACGAGGCGGGCGCGAACGGCAGGTCGGCCAGGTCGGCCCAGAGCAGCTCCACGTTGCCGAGCCGCGCCTGCTCGACGCGCCGCCGCGCCTCGGCCAGCGAGTCGTGCGACACGTCGAAGCTGGTGAAGTGCGCCAACGGGCTGCGCCGCGCCAGCGTCAGCGTCTGCGCGCCGACACCGCAGCCCACTTCGAGCACGCGGCTGCCGGCCGCGAAATGCGTGTCGCCGTGCAGCAGGTCGACGAGGGTGCGCGCCTGGTCGGTCAGGCGTTCGCGTTCGTGCAGCTGGTAGCCGTGGACATAGGACGAGGAGGACATGGCGTGCGGAACCGGGAGTCGGGATGCCCCGCAGTGTCCCGGCCCGGTCCGCAGGCGTCTTGAACGTTATTGCAGCCCCGCCGCCCGCCACGCCCCCGGCGTGAAGCCATGCAGCCGCGTGAACACGCGCGTCATGTGGCTCTGGTCGGAGAACCCGCAGGCGGCCGCCACCTCGGCCAACGGCACCCCGCGGCGGATCAGCCCGCGCGCCCGCTCGGCCCGCTGCTGCTGCAGCCAGGCATGCGGCGGCAGCCCGCAGGCCTTCTCGAAGCGCCGCAGCAACTGGTACTTGCTGGCGCCCACCATCGCGGCCAGCTCGTCCAGCGTCGGTGGGTTCTGCAGCTCATCGGCCAGCCGCTCGCGCACGCGCCCGAGCTCGCCGCCGATCTCGCGCGGCGCCGCGCGGCTGCCATGCCGCTCGACCAGCTCGCCGCACACGCGCACCAGCGCCTCCTCGCAGCCCAGCGCCTGCATGCGCCCCTGTTCCCACGCATCGAGGCGCGCGAACAGCTGCAGCAGCCCGGCCCGCAACGGCACATCGGCCAGCACCGGCCGCGTCACCGCAAAATCGTCGCCGGTGCCGGCAAAGCGCGCCAGCGCCGCCGGCGTCAGGTACACCATGCGCCAGCGCCGCGACGCCCCGCCCAGCGGCCGGCCGTCGTGCACCTCGCCGGGGTTGGTCGTGATCACGTCGCCCGCCTGCGCATCCACCTGGCCGCGCCCGCTGGCCGAGCGCTGCGCGCCCTGCTGCATCAGGCCGAAACCGTAGGTCGTATGCCAGTGGCGGGCGTAGTGGCGGTCGCTGTCCATCGCCGTGCCGTGCACGCCGTCCCAGGGCGAACCGGTGACGCGCGCGATCGAGGACGTGGAAGCAGCCATCGGCCGATTGTGCCGCCGCGCAGTGTTTCAATCGTGAACGGCGCGCCGGAACGCGACATGACGCGTTAACGGCCAGCGCCTCCAATTCGCGCCGCGGGCCGCGCAACGACGGCCCCGACCCCAGGAGACGACACACCATGCAAGCCACCCTTCGGGCCACCGCGCTGGCCGCCACCCTCTGCCTCGCGGCCTTCGGCGCCCAGGCCGTGACGCTGAAGATCTCGTGCGGCGCGGTCGGGCTGGAGTTCCAGCTCTGCAAGGAGGAGTCCGACGCCTGGGCCCAGAAGACCGGCAACGAGGTGCAGGTCATCAACGCGCCGAACGATTCGAACGAGCGCCTGGCGCTGTACCAGCAGATCCTCGGCAGCGGCTCCGACAAGATCGACATCTACCAGATCGACGTCGTCTGGCCCGGCCTGCTGGCCAGCCACCTGATCGACCTGAAGCCCTTCACCAAGGGGGCCGAGAAGGAGCACTTCCCGGCCATCGTCGCCAACAACACCGTCGGCGACAAGCTGGTCGCGATGCCGTGGTTCACCGATGCCGGCCTGCTGTTCTACCGCAAGGACCTGCTGGAAAAGTACAAGATCGCCCCGCCCACCACCTGGGACGCGCTGGGCGCCGCCGCGAAGAAGATCCAGGACGCCGAGCGCGCCGCCGGCAATCCGAAGATGTGGGGCTTCGTCTGGCAGGGCCGCGCCTACGAAGGCCTGAGCTGCAACGCCACTGAGTGGCTGGCGAGCTTCGGCGGCGGCGCCGTCGTCGAGCCGAGCGGCAAGGTGTCGGTCAACAACGCCAACGCGATCAAGGCGCTGGAGACGGCCGCCGGCTGGGTCGGCACCATCACGCCGAAGGCGGTGCTGAACTACGCCGAGGAAGACAGCCGCGGCGTGTTCCAGTCGGGCAACGCGGTGTTCCTGCGCAACTGGCCCTACGTGTGGGCGCTGGCGCACAAGCCCGACAGCCAGATCGCCGGCAAGGTGGGCGTGATGCCGCTGCCCGCCGGCGCCGACGGATCGAAAGGCGGCCGCAGTGCCGCCACGCTGGGCGGCTGGCAGCTGTCGGTCTCGAAGTACTCGAAGAACCAGGCGGTGGCCGCCGACCTGGTGAACTACCTGGTGAGCGCCGCAGTGCAGAAGGACCGCGCCATCAAGGCCTCGTACAACCCGACGCTGCCGGCCCTGTACAAGGACGCCGACGTGATGAAGGCCAACCCCTTCATGGCCGAGCTGGGCAGCACCTTCGCCGCCGCGGTGAGCCGCCCGTCCACCGTGACCGCCGCGCAGTACAACCAGGTCAGCAACCTGTTCTGGAACGCCGCGCACGACGTGATCTCGAGCAAGACCAAGGCATCCAAGGCGGTGGCCGATCTCGACAAGCAGCTGAACAAGCTGGCGCCTGCCGACAAATGGAATTGAGGGGCCTGCGGTCCCGGCAGGCCTGGTGGCTGGTGCTGCCGACCGCCGCGGTGCTGGCCGCGGTGGCCGGCTGGCCCTTGTCGCGCACCATCTTCTTCAGCCTGACGGACGCCAGGCTGTCGTCGCTGGCCACGCGGCAATTCGTCGGCCTGTCGAACTACCTGGGCGACAGCGGCGTGCTGCGCGACCCCGAGTGGTGGGCCTCGGTCGGCAACACGCTGCTGTTCGCCGGCAGCTCGGTGCTGCTCGAAACGCTGCTGGGCCTGGGCATCGCACTGCTGCTGAACCACCCGTCGCGCCTGCGCACCGCGTTGCGCGCCGCGGTGCTGGTGCCGTGGGCGATCCCGACCGTGGTGTCGGCCAAGATGTGGACGTGGATGCTGCACGACCAGTTCGGCATCATCAACACCGCGCTGGTGGCCAGCGGCCTGGTCAGCGAGCCGCTCGCCTGGACCGCCGACCCCGAGCTGTCGTTCGTCACCATCGTGCTGGTCGACGTCTGGAAGACCACGCCCTTCATGGCACTGCTGACGCTGGCCGCGCTGCAGATGGTGCCGCGCGACTGCTACGAGGCGGCCGAGGTGGACGGCGTGCCGCCATGGCGCGTCTTCACCCACGTGACGCTGCCGCTGATCCTGCCGGCGCTGCTGGTGGCGATGGTGTTCCGCGGGCTGGATGCGCTGCGCGTGTTCGACGTGATCTACGTGATGACGTCCAACAGCCGGGCCACGCGCAGCATGTCGGTGTACGTGCGCGAGCAACTGATCGACTTCCAGAAGATCGGCCACGGCTCGGCCGCGGCGACGCTGCTGTTCGCGACCATCGCGGTGGTCACCCTTGCCTGGCTGCTGGCCACGCGCTCGCGCATGCGGGAGACACGCTGATGCGCCGCCATGCCTCACGCTCCGGAATCTGGGCGACTGGATTGCGCCGCGGCGCATCGCTGCTGGTGGTGTTCGTCTCGCTGTTCCCGCTGGCCTATGCGATCGCCACCTCGTTCAAGCAGGGCAGCGACCTGTTCGGCGCGCAGTTCTGGCCCAGCCGGGCGGTGACCGGCAACTACGTGTCGCTGTTTCGCGACCAGCCCTTCGGCACCAACCTGCTGAACTCGACGCTGGTGGCCGGCGTGGTGGTGGCGCTGTCGCTCGGGCTGTCGCTGCTGTCGGCCTGGGCGCTCGGGCGCGTCGATTTCCGCGGCCGGCAGACGCTGCTGCTGACCATCCTGGGCGTCTCGATGTTCCCGCACGTCGCGGTGCTGTCGGGGCTGTTCGAGCTGGTCAGCGCGTTCGGCCTGTACGACAGCCTGGCCGCGATGATGCTGTCGGACCTGCTGTTCACGCTGCCCTTCACCGTGTGGGTGCTGACCACCTTCATGCGCGACCTGCCGAAGGAGATCGAGGAGGCGGCGCTGATGGACGGCGCCGGCATCTTCACGCTGATCTTCCGCGTCTTCCTGCCGATGCTGTGGCCGGCCCTGGTGGCGACCGGGCTGCTGGCCTTCATCGGCGCGTGGAACGAGTTCCTGTTCGCGCTCACCTTCACGCTGTCGTCGAACGAGCGCACGGTGCCGGTGGCGATCGCGCTGATCTCGGGCGCGAGCAGCTACGAGCTGCCGTGGGGAAACATCATGGCCGCGTCCGTCATCGTGACGCTGCCGCTGATCGCGCTGGTGCTGGCCTTCCAGCGCTACATCGTGTCGGGCCTGACGGCCGGCGCCGTCAAGGGATGACCATGAATGCACGCAACGACTGGTGGCGCCACGCCGTGGTCTACGAGGTCTATCCGCGCAGCTTCCAGGACAGCAACGGCGACGGCATCGGCGACCTGGACGGCATCACCGCGCGGCTGCCCTACCTCAAGGGCCTCGGCGTCGACGCAGTGTGGATCGCGCCGTTCTTCAAGAGCCCGATGGCCGACTTCGGCTACGACGTGTCGGACTACCTGGACGTCGACCCGATGTTCGGCAGCATGCGCAGCTTCGAGACGCTGGTGGAATGCGCCCACTCGCTGGGGCTGAAGGTGATGATCGACCTGGTGCTCAGCCACAGTTCGGACCGGCACCCGTGGTTCGCTCAGAGCCGGGCCGACCACAGCAACGAGCGCGCCGACTGGTACGTGTGGGCCGACGCGAAGGCGGATGGCACGCCGCCGAACAACTGGCTCAGCATCTTCGGCGGCTCGGCCTGGCAGTGGGACACGCGGCGCGAGCAGTACTACCTGCACAACTTCCTGGCCAGCCAGCCGGACCTGAACTTCCACACGCCGGCGGTGCAGGACGCGCTGCTCGATGTGGCGCGCTTCTGGCTGGTGCGCGGCGTCGACGGGTTCCGGCTCGACACCGTCAACTTCTACACCCACGACAAGCTGCTGCGCGACAACCCGCCGCAGCCGCCGGGGCAGTTTGCCGGCGCGGCGCACCGCAGCAACCCGTATGCGTGGCAGCGCCACCTGCACGACAAGACGCAGCCGGAGAACCTGGGCTTCATCGAGCGGCTGCGCACGCTGTGCGATGGCTTCCCGGGCACGGTGCTGCTGGGCGAGATCGGCGACGACCGGCAGTACAAGACGCTGGCGGACTACACCCGGGGCGACAAGCGCCTGCAGATGGCCTATGTCTTCCGCCTGCTGGAGCGCAGTTGCTCGGCCCGCCACCTGGCCGGCGTGCTGGAGGAATACCTGCGCGACGCGAGCCGCTCGCTGGTGTGCTGGTCGGTGGGCAACCACGACGTCGAGCGCGTCGCCTCGCGCTGGGCCGGCATCGGCGGCACGCCGCGCCAGCGCGCCGAGCTGGCGGCGGCGCTGTTGCTGGCCCTGCCCGGCGCGAAGTGCATCTACCAGGGCGAGGAGCTCGGCCTGACCGAGGCTGACGTGCCCTTCGAGCTGCTGCAGGATCCGTTCGGCATCACGATGTGGCCGCAGAAGATGGGCCGCGACGGCTGCCGCACGCCGATGCCGTGGACGCGCGCGCCGGGCGCCGGCTTCACGATCGGCAGGCCGTGGCTGCCGGTGGCCGAGGAGCACCTGCCGCTGGCGGTGCGCGAGCAGGTGGGCGACCCGCAGTCGCTGCATGCGTTCTACGTCGGCTGGCTGGAATGGCACCGGCAGGAACGCGCGCTGCACGAGGGTGCGCTGCTGCTGATGTCGCCGACCGACCAGGTGCTGGCCTTCGAACGCGTCGCGGGGAACGAGACTCTGGTGTGCCTGTTCAACCTGTCGGACCAGCCGGCGGCCTACCGCGTGGCCGCCGGGGCGGAGCTGATCGCCGAGCGCTCCGTGGGTGCGCAGTTGGAAGACGGGCATGCGCAGTTGCCGGCGTGCGGCATGCTGTTCGCCCGAATCACTCAGAAAACCCGATGAGCGAGCTTTGGTGCAGTCTTGCCAGACTGCGGGAATGCAAGAGCTCGTGCGACAACGGCCTCGATCGCCAAACTGAACAGCCGCCCGGCCCCTTTCCTTGCTTCTTCGCAGTACTTCGTCTCGTGAAGCAACTCTCTACGCGCTCCCGCCGTGAACCGGACTCGTGTCACGGCGCGATACGCCTGGCCTCGGCAAATACGTCTTCCGCGGCGAAGGTCTCCACTTCGCCTCGTTCATAGGCGGCCGCTCGACGCTCAATTTCTTCGTCCCAGGCAGCTTCGATCTTTGCAAGAGTGGGCTCCTGAAGCGAATCGAGCAGTCTCTCGGCAAGGCGCGCACGGTCTTCAGGAGACAGCGACAGACCGCGCTGGGCAAGCTCTTCAACCAAATCCGGTTGGGGGAAATGTGTGGTCTGCTGGCAGGCTCTACTGCGAAGGCCTTCGAAGAAGCTCTCGTGACTGCGCTCGCTGACCGGGGACGCGAGTCCTGCGAGCAACAGCGCTCTGAGTTTCGTCGTGAAGAACTGCGGCAACGGCAGGCCGACCTCCGCAGCGAGATGCCAGCTCAAGCCCCATCAGTTCCGAATCCTGGAGCGAGTCCAGCAAGCACTCCGCCACGCGGCATCGCTCGCCTTCAGGGAGAGCGAGACACAGCTCGATGGTCTCGTCGGCGACGTCCAGACTCGCCGATTCGGACGACGACGCACTGCAGCGCCGTCGAGGGACATCCCCGAGGCCCATGCCCGCGCGCTTCCGTATAGTCCCGCGATGCCCTGCGCCCACCGCATCCTGGTCCTCGACGACGAGCCCGACGTGCTCGACTGGATCGGCTCGGTCCTGACCGAAGGCGGCCTGCAGCCCACCACCGTGCAGACCGGCGACGACATGCAGCGCGCGCTGCGCGAGCGCCCGCACTCTCTCGTGATGCTCGACCTGAAGCTGCGCGGCGAGGACGGCCTGGCGCTGGCGCGCGAGCTGCGCCGCACGTCCACCGTGCCCATCATCATGATGAGCGGCAAGGGCGACGAGGCCGACCGCGTGCTCGGCCTCGAACTCGCCGCCGACGACTACCTCGTCAAGCCGATCTCCGGGCGCGAGCTGCTGGCCCGCGTGCGCGCCAGCCTGCGCCGCTCGACCGAGCTGTCGCAGCCCGCGGCCCGGCCCGGCGACCCGGTGCACGAGCGCTACCTGTTCGGCGACTGGGTGCTCGACCGCACCGCCCGAACGCTGGCGCGCAGCAGCGGCGAAACGTGCGAGGTGACGCGCGGCGAGTTCGCGCTGCTGTCGGCGATGGTCTCGCAGGCCGGCCGCGTGTGGGCGCGCGACGAGCTGCTGTCGCAGTTCCGCGGCACCGACGCCGACACCTACGACCGCAGCGTCGACGTGCTGATCCTGCGCCTGCGTCGCAAGATCGAGCCCAACCCGCGCCAGCCCGCCTACATCCGCACCGAGCGCGGCCAGGGCTACGTGTTCGGCGTGCCGGTGACGCGTGGCTGATTCGATCGCCGCGGACGCGCCGGCGGCGCACGAGGTGCCCGCCCGCGAAGTTCCAACCCGCTTTGCGATCCGCACCCGCCTGCTCGCCACCTTCCTCGCGCTGCTGCTGCTGACCATCGTGCTGGCCGTCACCGGCATCGCCGGCATGCGCCACAACCAGCGCGCGCTCGACGAGTTCGAGGCCGGCGTGATGCCCGAGATCGCGCGCGTGCTCGAACTGGCCGAGAAGGTGTCGCAGCTGGCCGCCGTCGCGCCCAGCATCGCCGAGGGCGACATGCAGCCGCCCAGCCGCGGCGACAGCCAGCTGGTGCGCGCGCTGCTCGGCGAGATCCGCCGCCTGTCGGGCGACCTGCCGACGCAGGCCGACTCGCGGCTCGAGGCCACCGCGATGCTCGACGGCATCGACCGCGACCTGACCAGCCTGCTCGCGCTGGCCAGCGAACGGCGCCGCCAGCAAGGCCAGCTGCGCGGCCAGCGCGACACGCTGGATGCGCTGGGCGATCAGCTGTTCCGCGACCGCGAGCGCGTGCGGCGCGACGGCCCCAGCCTGCTGGCGATCTGGAGCACGCTGGTCTCGGCCGAGCTGGCCGACGAGTTCAACGTGCTCGGCCGCAGCGAGGCCGACGTCGAGGCGCTGTGGGTCTACGTGCGCCAGAACGGCGAAGAGCGCCGCCTGCCGGCGCTGGCGCAGGCCCTCGAGGGGCTCAGCTTCGGCGACGACGGCGCGTTCCAGCTGCGGCGCCGCCTGCTGCGCACCGAGCGCCAGCTGAACACCGTGGTACAGCTGATGCGCAGCCATTCGACGCAGCTCGGCGCACGCGCCAGCGCCTACGTGTCCGACCTGCGCCAGGTGTCGACACAGCGCCGCGACACGGTGCGCGACACCGTCAGCTCGGGTGCGTCGGCGCTGGTGCTGGTGAGCGCGCTGTCGGTGCTGACGGCGCTGGCCGGCGCGCTGTACGTGCGCCGCGTGCTGCGCGACCTGCAGGCGATGACGCGCACGATGACGCGGCTGGCCGGCGGCGACGTCGCCCAGCCCAGTTCGGCCATCGCGCGACCCGACGAGATCGGCGAGCTGGCACGCGCCTTCCAGGTGTTCCGCGACCACCTGCTCGAAAAGCAGCGACTGACGCAAGGCCTGCACGTGCAGGGCCGGCTGCTGGAGAGCGTGTTCCACAGCATGAACGACGGGCTGTCGGTGTACGACGCCGGCGGCGGCCTGGTCGTCTGGAACCAGAAGTTCGAGAGCCTGCTGCCGTTCGCGCCCGGCGTGCTGCGCCTGGGCGTGCCGATCGGCGAGCTGAACGCCGCGCTGCCGCGCGGGGCCACCTGGCGCGTGGTGACGGCCGAGACCGCGACGCGCCTGCCCGGGCGGCGCATCGCGGCCTCGGCCGAGCTGCACCTGCCCGGCGGCCAGGTGCTGGAGATCCTGAGCCACCCGATGCCCGACGGCGGCTGGGTGGCCGTCTGCCGCGACCTCACCGCGCGGCGCGCGATGGAGGCGCAGTTGCGCCAGTCGCAGCGCATGGAGGTGCTGGGCCAGCTGACCGGCGGCGTCGCGCACGACTTCAACAACTTCCTCAGCGCCATCCTCGGCAACCTCGAACTGCTGAAGCATCGCCTGCGGCCCGACGAGGCCGTCGCCGGTTTCGCGGCGCGTGCGCACAAGGCGGCCGAGTCGGCCGCCGGGTTGTCGCGCCGGCTGCTGGTGTTCGCGCGGCGCCAGCCGCTGCAGGTCGAGGCGGTCTGCGTGGCCGACATGCTGGCCGAGATGCTGGACCTGGTCGAGTACAGCGTCGGCCCGGCGATCCAGGTGCGCATCGAGGATGCCGATGAAGCGCCGTGGGTGCAGGCCGACCGCGGCCAGCTGGAGAACGCGCTGCTGAACCTGGCGCTCAACAGCGCCGCGGCGATGCCGGGCGGCGGCACGCTGACGCTGTCGGTCGGCCACGCCGCGCACAGCACGCGCGTCACGCCGGCGGGCGCGGCGGTGGCCCTCCGCGTGCACGACACCGGGCACGGCATGCCGGCCCACGTGCAGGCGCGCGTGACCGAGCCCTTCTTCACCACCAAGGCGCCGGGCCAGGGCAGCGGCCTGGGGCTGGCGATCGTCGACGGCTTCGTGCGCCAGTGTGGCGGCAGCCTGGCCTTCGACAGCGGCGAGGGCCGCGGCACCACGGCCGAGCTGTGGCTGCCGGCCTCGCACGCCAGCGCGGCGCCGTCACGGCCGGCGCTGCCGCCGCGCACCGGCCACCCGGCGGCGCGCGTGCTGCTGGTGGAGGACGACGACAGCGTACGGGCCACCGCGGCTGCCTTGCTGGAAGACCTGGGCGCCACGGTCGCGGGCGTCGCGTCGGAAGGCGAGGCGCTGGCCTGCATGGCCGCGCAGGGGCCGTTCGACCTGGTGCTGTCGGACGTGATGCTCGGCGCCGGCGGCGACGGCATCGCGCTGTGGCACCGCATCGGGCGCGATTGGCCGCAGCAGCGCGTCGTGCTGACCTCCGGCCTGCCGCCGCAAGTGCATGCGCGGCGCGACGATTGGCCGGGCGCGGCCGGCTTCCTGCAGAAGCCGTTCACGCGCAGGAGCCTCGAGGCGCTGCTCGCATGAATCTGCATCGCCTCGATCTCGTCTCGCTGCACCTGTTCAGCCTGGTGGCGCGCAGCGGCAGCATCAGCCAGGGGGCCGCGCTCGCGCACCTGGCGGTGGGCGCGGCCAGCAAGCGCATCACCGACCTCGAAGCCGCCGTCGGCACCACGCTGCTGGAGCGCCACTCGCGCGGCGTCACGCTGACGGCCGCCGGCCAGGCGCTGCAGCAGCACGCGCAGCGCATCCTGAGCGATGTCGACCGGCTCGCGGCCGACCTGTCGGACCATGCAGCGGGCCTGGTCGGCGTGGTGCGGCTGTGGGCCAACACCTCGGCCATCACGCAGTTCCTGCCGCCGGACATCGCCGCCTTCATTGCGCACAACCCGGGCATCCGCATCGAGCTGGAAGAGGAAGACAGCAGCGCGGTGGTGCAGGCGGTGCTGGACGGCCGGGCCGACCTGGGCATCTTTGCCGACCGCACGCCGACGCACGGGCTGCACACGATGAACTACCGCGAGGACCGGCTGGTGCTGGTGGTGCCGCGCGCCCATGTGCTGGCGCGCCGGCGCAGCCTGCGCTTCGAGGAGCTGCTCGACTGCGACTTCGTCAGCCTGTCCGAGGGCACGTCGCTGGCGCGCCGGCTGCACACCGAGGCGCAGGCGCTCGGACGCCAGCTGCGGCTGCGCATCCGCGTGCGCAGCTTCGACGCGATGTGCCGCATGGTGGCGGCGGGCCTCGGTGTGGGCGTGCTGCCGCGCGATGCGATCCTGCCGCACCTGCGCTCGATGGACCTGCGCCAGGTGGCATTGACTGACGATTGGGCACGGCGGCGCTTGCTGCTGGGGGTGCGCGATGCAGCGGCAGTGCCCAAACATGTGCGCTTGCTCATTGACCACGTAGCCCGGATGCCCATCCGGGATTGACCGCCTGAAATCCCGGATTGGCATCCGGGCTACGGGCAAACCCCTGCGTGCTTTCGCGGTTCACGAAAGCTCGCTGCGCAGCTCGGTCATTCCCCTGCGCCGGGCCGGTTTCCACAATGGCCCGATGAACACACCCTCCCCCGCCCCCGGTGCCCTGCACGGCGTGCGCGTCGTCGAGATGGGCCAGCTGATCGCCGGCCCGTTCGCCGGCAAGACGCTCGGCGAGTTCGGCGCCGACGTGATCAAGATCGAGCCCCCCGGCGCCGGCGACCCGCTGCGCAACTGGCGCCTGCTGAAGGACGGCACCTCCGTCTGGTGGCAGGTGCAGTCGCGCAACAAGCGCTCCATCGCGCTCGACCTGCGCGATGCCGAGGGCCAGGACATCGCACGCCGCCTGATCGCCCAGGCCGACGTGCTGATCGAGAACTTCCGCCCCGGCACGCTCGAGAGCTGGAGCCTCGGCTACGAGGCCTTGTCGGCGCTGAACCCGGGCCTGGTGATGCTGCGCATCTCGGGCTACGGCCAGACCGGTCCGTACCGCGACCTGCCCGGCTTCGGCGCCATCGGCGAGGCCATGGGCGGCCTGCGTCACCTGACCGGCGAGCCGGGCCGCGTGCCGGTGCGCTGTGGCATCTCGCTGGGCGACACGCTGGCCGCGCTGCACGGCTGCATCGGCGTGCTGACCGCGCTGTACCACCGCCAGGCCCACGGCGGGCGCGGCCAGGTGATCGACGTGGCGCTCAACGAGGCGGTCTTCAACGTGATGGAAAGCCTGCTGCCCGAGTACAGCGCGTTCGGCGCGGTGCGCGGCCCGGCCGGCAGCGCCTTGCCCGGCATCGCGCCATCCAATGCCTACCGCTGCCGCGACGGCGTGGTGCTGATCGCCGGCAATGGCGACAGCATCTTCCGGCGCCTGATGCAGGCCATCGGCCGCGACGACCTGGGCAACGATCCGGCACTGGCCGACAACGCCGGGCGCGTGGCCCGCGTCGCCGAGCTGGACATGGCCATCGAGGCCTGGACCGCAACGCGCGACGTGGCCGCCGTGCTGGCCATGCTGGCCGAAGCGCGCGTCCCGTGCGGCAAGGTCTACACCGCGCAGGACATCGCCGAAGACCCGCACTACCGGGCGCGCGACATGCTGCTGTCGCAGACCACGCGCGCCGGCGACACGCTGGAGGTGCCGGGGATCGTGCCCAAGCTGCTGGCGACGCCCGGCAGCGTGCGCAGCGCGGCACCGAACCTCGGTGACGACACCGACGCGGTGCTGCATGAACTCGGATTGCGCGACGGCGAGATTGCGACGCTGCGCAAACGGGGAGTCGTGGCATGAGCAACATCTGGAACGGCAACGGCCGCAGCGTCCGCCTGTGCGAGGTCGGCCTGCGCGACGGCCTGCAGATCGAACCGGTGTTCGTGCCGACCGCCGACAAGATTGCGCTGGTCGACGCGCTGTCGCTGGCCGGCGCGGCCAAGATCGAGGTCACCGCCTTCGTGTCGGCGCAGGCCATCCCGGCGCTGCGCGACGCCGAGGTCGTGATGCGCGAGGTCCGCCGCCAGCCCGGCGTGGTCTACAGCGCGCTGGTGCCCAACGTGCGCGGCGCGCAGCGCGCGATCGAGGCCGGCAGCGACGAGCTGAACCTGGTGATGTCGGCCAGCGAAAGCCACAACCTCGCCAACCTGCGCATGACGCGCGAGCAGTCCTTCGCCGCGCTGTCGCAGGTGGCGGCGCTGGCGCGCGAGGCCGGCGTGGCCATCAACGTCTCGCTGTCGTGCTGCTTCGGCTGCCCGATGGAGGGCGAGGTGCCGGCCGCCACCGTGCTGGGCTGGTGCGAGCGCTTCGTCGGTGAGCTGGGCGCGCAGGGCGTGACGCTGTGCGACACCACCGGCATGGCCTACCCGCCGCAGGTGCAGGCGCTGGTGCGGGACTTCCGCGCGCGTTGGCCGGGCAGTGAACTGACGGTGCACTTCCACGACACGCGTGGCCTGGGCCTCGCGAACCTGCTGGCCGCGATCGAGGCCGGAGCCGAATGCTTCGATGCATCGCTGGGCGGCCTGGGCGGCTGCCCCTATGCGCCGGGCGCCAGCGGCAACGTCTGCAGCGAAGACATGGTGCATGCGCTGGCGCTGATGGGCTACGACACCGGCATCGCCCTGGCGTCGCTGCTGGCCGCCGCGTCCCGGTTGCCGGCGCTGATCGGACACGAGCTGCCCGGCCAGATCGTCAAGGCCGGCCGGCGTCTCGATCTGCATCCCTTGCCGGCGGACTTCGAGGCCACGCGCGAACGCGCACTCGCCCGCGACTGATCCACCACCCACATCCAAGGAGACAACGATGAAACACACCACCCCCCGTCGCCCGGACGCCAATCCGGGATGCGTCCGCCACATCTCCCGGATTGGCATCCGGGCTACGGTCCTGGCCCTGGCCGCCCTCTCGATCCCCGCCCTGGCGGCCGACCCCTACCCCTCCAAGCCGATCACGCTGATCGTGCCGACCGCCCCGGGCGGCACCACCGACCTGGCCGCGCGCATGCTGGCCGAGCCGCTGGGCAAGGCGCTCGGCCAGACGGTGGTGGTCGACAACCGCGGCGGCGCGAGCGGCGGCATTGCCGCGGTGGCCGTCAAGCGCGCCGAGCCCGACGGCTACACGCTGCTGATGCAGTACTCCGGCTACCACGTGATCACGCCGCACCTGATGAAGCAGGCGCAGTGGGAACAGCGCGACCTGCAGCCGATCGCCAACGTGCTGAGCGCACCGCAGCTGGTGGTGGTGCGCGCCGGCCTCCCGGTGAAGACGCTGGCCGAGCTGGTGGCCTATGCGAAGCAGAACCCCGGCAAGCTGAGCTTCGCGTCGTCCGGCAACGGCTCGCTGCAGCACGTGACGGGCGCGATGCTGGCCCAGCAGGCCGGCGTGCAGATGACCCACGTGCCGTACAAGGGCACCGGCCCGGCGCTGCAGGACTTGCTCGGCTCGCAGGTCGACCTGACCTTCGGCACGCCGCCGCCCTTCATCCCGTTCGTGCAATCGGGCAAGCTGCGCGCGCTGGCCGTCACCGGCCCGCACCGCCTGGCCTCGATGCCCGACGTGCCGACCGCCGCCGAGGCCGGCATGCCCGGCCTGGACGCGACCTCGTGGTTCGCGGTGTTCGCGCCGGCCCGCACGCCGGCCGCGATCGTGGACAAGCTGACCCGCACCATCGCCCAGGTGATGGCCACCCCGGCCTTCAGGCAGAAGGCGGCCGAGCAGGGCGCGAGCGCCGACTACCTGGCCCCGCCTGCGCTGGGCGAGCACGCGCGCACCGAACTGGCGCGCTGGGGCGAGGTGGTGAAAAGCGCGCACATCGAAGGCGATTGACTGTCGATTTGCGCCGGGCTGGTTCGTCGTGAGGGTGCAGGCGCCGAGAATCGCGTGCCGCACACCTTCAACGAACACCCAGGAGAATCTCCCATGCGCATTGTCATCCCCGTCGCCGCCGGCCTGCTGCTGGCCGCCGCCGCCCACGCCGCCCCGGTCACCTACAAGATCGACCCGGACCACACCTTCCCGAGCTTCGAGGCCGACCACATGGGCATCTCGGTGTGGCGCGGCAAGTTCAACAAGAGCAGCGGCACGGTGCACTACGACAAGGCCACCGGCAGCGGCGACCTGGAAATCACCGTGCTGCCGGGCAGCGCCGATTTCGGCCAGGACGCGCTGAACAAGGTGGCCCAGGGCAAGGAACTGTTCGACGTCACGAAGTACCCGAAGGCCGTCTACAAGGGCAAGTTCGACAAGGTGGTCGGCGGCGTGCCCACCGAGGTGGTCGGCGAGCTGACCCTGCATGGCGTCACGAAGCCGGTGACCCTGAAGCTGAACCTGCTCAAGTGCATCCCGCACCCGATGCTCAAGCGCGAGCTGTGCGGCGCCGATGCCATCACGACGATCCAGCGCGACCAGTTCGGCATCGACGCCGGCAAGGATTGGCACTTCAACATGGACGTGACGCTGCGCATCCAGGTCGAGGCCATCGCCGTCCCCTGATGGCCGTCAGGGCTTGGCGGCCAGGGCGCGGGCCATCTCCAGGTGGTGCTGCAAGCCGGGCAAGGTCTTCTGTGCGAAGGCCTTCACGTCGGCATCCTTGGCCTCGTTCGCGGCCTCCTGGAACAGCTTCACCGCATCCTCGTGCGCCTTGACGCCGAACGACTTGACGTAGCGCTCGTCGAACTTGGCGTCGGCCCCGGCGTCGATCAGCTTCAGCTCGCCCTTCTGCGTGATCGACGGCCCGTCCGCCAGCGTCACCTTCTTGCTCGCGGCCAGCTGCTTCAGTTCGGCGCCGACCTTGGTGTGGTCGTCGATCATCGTCTGCGCGAAGGTCTTCACGTCGGTGCGCTGCGCCTTGGTCTGCGCCAGACGGCTGGCCTCGACCTCGGCACTGCCGGCCTGGGCGGCTTCCTTCATGAACGACGCGTCCGAGCGGGCCTGGGCGGTGGTGGCGGCCAGGCCGCACACCGCGCCGGCGACCAGCAGGGGGATGAATCGTGCGGGCAGTCTCATGGGGGTTCCCTTGTGCAAAAGCCAGTGAGGCATCCAGTCTGGAAGCCGCCGCGTGCGCTGGCTGTCGGCGGCGTCCGAGTTCGGCGTAGGACGCGGACTGCAGGCCGCGTGCGCTACCGCACAGGCGGTGCGTGGCCCTCAGAAGCGGCTGGCGCGTGACCGGGGCTCCCGGACTGTCGTCCGGGCTACGATGGCGGGATGGCTGACACCCTGCCCTTCGTCCACGGGTTGCCGCACGGCATCCACGTCATCGACACCGGATTCCACCGGCCGAACTTCGATGCCTGCTTCCTGGTGGTCGAGGACGGCCGCGGCGCCTTCATCGACACCGGCACCACGCACTCGCTGCCGCGGCTGCTGGCTGCGATCGAGGCGGCGAGGCTGCAGCGCCGCGACGTCGAGTGGGTGATCGTCACGCACGTGCACCTGGACCACGCGGGCGGCGCCGGTGCGCTGATGCAGGCCTTGCCCGATGCAAAGCTGCTGGCCCATCCCCGCGGCGCGCGCCACATGATCGAACCGCTGGCGCTGCTGAACAGCGCGCGGGCGGTGTACGGCGCGAAGGAAGTGACGCGGGCCTACGGCGAGGTGGTGCCGGTGCCGGCCGAGCGCGTCGTGCGCAGCCACGACGGCATGGTGGTCGAGCTGGCCGGCCGGCCGCTGACACTGATCGACACGCCGGGGCATGCCCGCCACCACCACTGCATCTGGGACGAGCGCACGCGCGGCTTCTTCACCGGCGACGCCTTCGGGCTGAGCTACCGCGAGTTCGACACCGCGCAGGGGCCGTGGCTGCTGCCGACGACGACGCCGGTGCAGTTCGAGCCCGAGCTGCTGAAGCAATCGGTGCGGCGCATGCTGGACTTCCACCCCGAGCGGCTGTACCTGACGCACTTCGGCTGCGTCGAGGGCGTGCCGCGGCTGGGCGAGATGATGCTGTCGCAGATCGACGAGGTTGTCGTGATCGGCGAGCGCCTGCGCCATGCACCCGACCGCCATGCCGCGCTGATGGCGGCTCTGGCCGCGATGTACAGCCGGCGGCTGGCGGAGCATGGCAGCACCGTGCCGCACGCCCAAGCGATGGACCTGCTGTCCATGGACCTGGAGCTCAACGCCCAAGGCATGGCGATCTGGCTCGACCGCCGAGCCGCCTGATCGCGCAGGCCTAAACTCGCGGCCTGTTTCTGGTGGAGAAGACCCGCATGAAGCCTGTTCAATTCAACCTGCACGGCCAGGTGGCCGTGATCACCGGTGCCTCGCAGGGCATCGGCGCGGCGTGCGCGCAGCGGCTGGCCCGCGACGGCGCCGCGGTCGCGCTGTGGGATGTCGACGATGCGCGAGGCAACGCCCTCGCCGCCTCGCTCACTGCCGAAGGACATCGCGCCCATTACCTGCACTGCGACGTGTCGAAGAAGGCCGAGGTCGATGCCGCGGTGGCCGGCACGCTGGCCGCCTTCGGACGCATCGACGGGCTGGTCAACAACGCCGGCATCTTCAAGGCGGCGGATTTCCTGGAGATCACCGAGGCCGACTGGGACGCGGTGATCGACATCAACCTGAAGGGCTCGTTCCTGGTCGGCCAGGCGGTGGCGCGCGAGATGGTGAAGACGGGCGGCGGCGCGATCGTCAACATGAGTTCGGTGAACAGCGTGCTGGCGATCCCGAGCATCGCCAGCTACAACGCCAGCAAGGGCGGCATCAACCAGCTGACGCGGGTGATGGCGCTGTCGCTGGCCGACCGCGGCATCCGCGTGAATGCGGTGGCGCCGGGGACGATCGCCACCGAGCTGGCGAAGAACGCGGTGCTGGGCAGCGAGGAGGCGCGCGCCCGCATCATGAGCCGCACGCCGATGAAGCGCCTGGGCGAGCCGGGCGAGATCGCCGACGTGGCAGCCTTCCTGCTCAGCAGCGCGGCGAGCTACATGACCGGCGAGATCGTCTACGTCGACGGAGGCCGGCTGACGCTGAACTACACGGTGGCGACATGAGTGGGGGCGCCGCACCGCTGGAAGGCGGCTGCCTGTGCGGCCGCATCCGCTACCGCGCGAAACCCGACAAGCGCGAGGGCTACTACTGCCACTGCCGCATGTGCCAGCTGGCCTTCGGCAACACGCGGGTGCCGTTCCTGAACCTGCGCCAGGACCAGGTGGAATGGCTGGCCGAGAAGCCGAAGCAGTACGCATCGTCGAAGTTCGCGCTGCGCGGCTTCTGCGGGAACTGCGGCACGCCGCTGACCTTCGCGTACGACGGCTCGGCGAACATGGACATCTCGGTCGGCAGCCTGGACGACCCGTCGGCGATCACGCCGGTGTCGCACTTCGCGGTCGAGTCGAAGGTCGCGAACTGGGAAGTGGACGACGGACTGCCGGGGACGCGGCTGGATGAGCACCTGAAGCTCATCGAGCGGTGGAAGGCGGCGTATGGGGAGGATGTGGAGCCGGGCACGGAAGCCGCCCGCAAGGCACGACGCTAGCCTGCCGCTTCCGTCTCGTTCATCAGCGCCAGGCACTCGTCGATCAGCGCGTGCAATCGCACCACGCGCTCGTCCCCCAGCCGCTCGTTCAGCGCCACCTGCGCCCGCTTCCACTCGTGCCGCGCCTCGTCGCGCTTGATGCGGCCGGCGTCGGTCGCCTCGACCACGCGGCTGCGGCCATCCTCGCCCGGCCCGACCGTGACCCAGCCCTGCACCACCAGCGGCTGCAAGTTGCGCGTCAGCGTCGACGCATCCATCTCCATGTGCGCCGCCAGCGCACCCGGCTTGATCGGGCCCAGCCGGACAAGCTGCGACAGCAGCGAGTACTGCGTGGTCTTCAATCCCGCATCGGTGACGATGCGGTCGAAATGCTGGCTCACCCGGCGCGACAGCTGGCGCAGCTTCAGGCTGCTGCAGCCGCTGGGCATGGCATGTTTCGGTTCCGGTTTCGCAACGCTGCTTGGCATGATCAAATGATTGTAGCTACAATCATTGCAATTACAACTCTTCCGCCTGCCGGGCGACCGATCATGGACACTGCCGTCATCGATGCCGCCGCGGTGCAGGCGCAATGGGAAGCCGAGGCCACTGCGCGCCGTGCCCGCCTGCTGCCACCGGGCGTGGCCCGTCCCGAGCAGGTCGCCGGGCTCACCGGCCTGCAGTTCTTCCAGGCCATCTTCGACGGCCAGCTGCCCCCGCCGCCGATCGGCGAGACCATGGACTTCCTGCCGATCGAGATGAGCGCCGGCCGCGCCGTCTTCCAGGGCACGCCGCTGCTGCGTCACTACAACCCGCTCGGCAGCGTGCACGGCGGCTGGATCGCGACCTTGCTCGATTCGTGCGTCGGCTGCGCGGTGCACACCACGCTGCCGGCCGGCAAGGCCTACACCACCGCCGAGCTGAAGATCAACTACGTGCGTGCGGTGACGCAGCGCGTGCCGCTGCTGCGCGCCATCGGCAGCGTGATCCACATCGGCTCGCGCATGGGCACTGCCGAAGGCCGCCTGGTCGGCCCGGATGGCAAGCTGTATGCCCACGCCTCCACCACCTGCTTCATCTTCGACCCCACCTGAACCCGAGACCGCCCCCATGCGAATCCTCCACACCATGCTGCGCGTCGGCGACCTGCAGCGCTCGATCGACTTCTACACGAAGATCATGGGCATGACGCTGCTGCGCCAGTCCGAGAACCCGTCGCAGCATTACTCGCTCGCCTTCCTCGGCTACGGCCCGAACCCGGAGCACGCCGAGCTGGAACTCACCTACAACCACGGCGTCGGCAGCTACGACCTGGGCACCGCCTACGGCCACATCGCGATCGCGGTGCCCGATGCCGCGGCGGCCTGCGAACGCATCCGTGCCGGCGGCGGCAACGTCACGCGCGAGGCCGGCCCGGTCAAGGGCGGCAGCACCGTCATCGCCTTCATCACCGATCCCGACGGCTACAAGGTCGAGCTGATCGAACGCCGCTTCGACTGAGCCGGAAACCCACGCCATGCTGTCCCGACGCATCTCCACCTCCCTCGGCCGCCGCGGCATCCACTACGCGTGGGTGATCGCCGCGGTCACCTTCTTCGCGATGCTGACGACGTCGGCCGCGCTCGGCCTGCCGGGCGCGATGCTGCAGCCGCTGTCCAAGGAATTCGGCTGGACCACCGACCAGCTGTCGTCCGTCTTCGCGGTGCGCTTTGCGCTGTTCGGCCTGCTCGGGCCGTTCGCCGCGATCTTCATCGCCCGCTTCGGGTTGCCGCGCATCATGGTCGCGGCCGCCAGCTTCATCGCCGTCGCGATGGTGCTGGCCACCGGCGTCACGCAGCTGTGGCAGCTGTTCCTGCTGTGGGGCCTGGTGCTCGGCTGCGGCACCGGCCTCACGGCGCTGGTGCTGGGCGCGATGGTCGCGAGCCGCTGGTTCACCGCGCACCGCGGGCTGGTGGTCGGCATGTTCGCCGCCAGCACCGCCACCGGGCAGTTGATCTTCCTGCCGCTCGCGGCCTGGCTGATCGAGCACCACGGCTGGCGCACGGCGGTGATCCCGATCTTCGTCGCCTGCGTGGTCGTGGTGGCGCTGGTCACGTTGTTCATGCGCAACCACCCGGGCGAGCTGGGGCTGAACTCGCTCGGCGAGCCCGAGGGCGCGCCGGTGGCCGCCGTGCCCCCGGCCACACCGCTGAACTTCCTCGGCCCGTTCAAGGTGCTGGCCGAGGCGGTGCACAACCGCACCTTCTGGATCCTCTGCGCCAGCTTCTTCATCTGCGGCCTCAGCACCAACGGCCTGCTGCAGACGCACTTCATCTCGCTGTGCGGCGACAACGGCTTGTCGGCGGTGCCGGCGGCGTCGGTGCTGTCGATGATGGGCGCGTTCGACCTGGTCGGCACCACGCTGTCCGGCTACCTGTCCGACCGCTACGACAACCGCAAGCTGCTGTTCTGGTACTACGGGCTGCGCGGGCTGTCGCTGTTCTGGCTGCCCTACTCCACCTTCACGCTGTACGGCCTGGCCACCTTCGCGATGTTCTACGGGCTCGACTGGATTGCCACCGTGCCGCCCACCGTCAAGCTGGCGGCGCAGGAGTTCGGCAAGGAACGCGCCGGCATGATCTTCGGCTGGGTGTTCGCGTCGCACCAGCTGGGCGCAGCGGTGGCGGCGTATGGCGCGGGGCTCACGCGCACGCTGCTGCTGACCTACAACCCGGCCTTGTTCACGGCAGGTGCGGCCTGCCTGGTGGCTGCCGTGTCGGTGTTGTTGATCCGGCGGCAGGCAACGGCAGCGACTGCATTGAAAACGGCATAGAAAGGTCATGACGGCGACATGAAGGTTTCCGACAGTAGCGGGCTTCGCAACCCGCCTTCGGAAGCCGCTCATGAGCCTCGATTCCTCACGCCGCCAGTTCATCCGCGATGTCGCGCTGGGCACCGTCGCCATCGGCGGTGGGCTGGGCCTGACCGGCTGCGGCGGCAGCGATGACGACCCCAGCGACGCCGGTGCCGGCGTCGAGTTCAAGCACGGCGTCGCCAGCGGCGATCCGCTCAGCGACCGCGTGATCCTGTGGACGCGCGCCACCCCGGCCACCGATTCGACGCTGCAACTGAGCTGGGATGTCGCCACCGACAGCCAGTTCGCCAGCATCGTCAAGTCGGGCAGCGTCAGCACCAGCGCGGCGCAGGACTACACCGCCAAGGTCGACGTCACCGGCCTCGGTGCCAACACCGTCTACCACTACCGCTTCAGCATCGGCAGCAAGCACACGGCCACCGGCCGCACGAAGACATTGCCGGTGGGCAGCGTGGCGCAGGTTCGTCTCGCGGTCTTCTCCTGCTCCAACTACCCGGCCGGCTACTTCAACGTGTACGCCGAGGCCGCGAAGCGCAACGACTTCGACGCCGCGCTGCACCTGGGCGACTACATCTACGAATACGACAGCAAGGGCTACGCGACCGGCGATGCCGCCACGCTGAACCGCGTGCCCGACCCGGCCAACGAAACGCTGACGCTGGCCGACTACCGCCGCCGCTACGCGCAGTACCGCACCGATGCCGACCTGCAGGCCCTCCATGCCGCGACGCCGATGATCGCCGTGTGGGACGACCACGAGGTCGCCAACGACACCTGGACCGGCGGCGCCGAGAACCACGATCCCGCGACCGAAGGCAGCTTCAGCGCGCGCCGTGCCGCGGCCATCCAGGCCTACCACGAGTGGATCCCGATCCGCGTGCCCGATGCGGGCAAGCCGGACCACATCTTCCGCTCGTTCGATTTCGGCTCGCTGCTGTCGTTGCACATGCTGGACACGCGCCAGGTCGGCCGCGACCAGCAACTGAGCTACAGCACCTACATCACCGCCAGCGGCTTCGACGCACAAGGCTTCACCAGCGCGGTCGGCAACCCGGCGCGCCAGTTGATGGGTGCCGAGCAGACCACGTGGCTGCAGGCCAAGCTGCAGGCCTCGAGCGCCACCTGGCAGGTGCTGGGCCAGCAGGTGCTGATGGGCCGCATGAATGTGCCCGCGCCGATCGTCACGCAGCAGATCAGCGTGGCGGCGTATGGCGCGCTGGCGCAGAAGGCAGCCACCGCACCGGCCACGCTCACGCCGACCGAGCAGGCGATCCTGGCGCAGCCGTCGATCCCGTACAACCTCGATGCGTGGGACGGCTACGCCGCCGCGCGCGAGACCGTGCTGGGCATGGCGCGCACGCTCGACAAGAACCTGATCTCGCTGGCCGGCGACACGCACAACGCCTGGGCCAGCGACCTGAAGGATGTGTCCGGAAATGCGGTGGGTGTCGAGTTCGCGACCTCGTCGGTCACGTCCCCGGGCTTCGAGACGATCTTCACGACCGAGGAGCCGACCGCCTTTGCCGCTGCGCTGACCACGCTGATCGAGCCGCTGCAGTACGCGCAGACCAGCCTGCGCGGCTACATGGTGCTGAACGTGACGCCGACCGAGGCACGCGCCGACTGGGTGTTCGTCGACACGATCCTGAGCCGCAGCTACAAGGCCAGCACCGGGCGCAGCCTGCGCACCTTGGCGGGCGGTGCCAATCGCAAGTTGATCGAGGTTTGACCAACGACCCCGGATTGCCATCCGGGAATCGTGTCTTACGCGCGCAGCGCGCTGGCTTCGCGTGCCAGCGTCGTGATCCGCCCCCAATCCTTCGCCTTGACGGCATCCGCGGGCGTCAGCCACGACCCGCCGCACACCTTGACGTTCGGCAACGCCAGGAACTGCGGTGCCGTCTCCAGCGTGATGCCGCCGGTCGGGCAGAACACCACGTCGGTGAACGGCCCGGCCAGCGCCTTCAGCATCGGGATCCCGCCCGCCTGCATCGCCGGGAAGAATTTCAGGAAGAAGTAGCCGTCGGCATTCGCCTGCATCACCTCGCTGCCGGTCGCGGTGCCGGGCAGCAGCGGCAGCCCCAGTTCTCGGCAGGCGCGGCCGATCTCGCTGGTGTAGCCCGGGCTCACCGCGAACTTGCAGCCGACGTCCAGCGCCGCCTTCGCATCAGCCACGCTGCGCACCGTGCCGGCCCCGAGGATGGCCTCGGGCACCTGCTTCGCGATCGCCTCCATGCACTGCAGCGCCACCGGCGTGCGCAGCGTCACTTCGAGCACCTTCACCCCGCCCTCCACCAGCGCGCGCGCCATCGGCACCGCGTCTTCCAGCTGGTTGATGACGATGACGGGGATCACCGGGCCGTGGCTGGCCAGTTCAAGCGTGTTCATGCAGGTTCTCTCTCTCGAAAATGGATCGGGTTCAAAGCCAGGTGACGGCGCCTTCCTCGGCGCTCAGCACGTTGCGGCGCATGCCGCCGAACAGGTCGCGTCCCAGATCGTGGGTGTTGTTCAGCTGCTGCTGCGCATCGATCTGCGCCACCTCGCGCGCGGCCCACTCGGCCGCGGGCACCAGCGCCTGCAGCGTGCCGGCCACCGCATCCAGCCGGATGATGTCACCGTTGCGCACCTTGCCGAGCGGCCCGCCGCCCAGCACCTCGGGGCTCACGTGGATCGCCGCCGGCACCTTGCCCGACGCACCGCTCATGCGCCCGTCGGTGACCAGCGCCACCTTGAAGCCCTTGCCCTGCGCCACCGCCAGCGGCGGCGTCAGCTTGTGCAGCTCGGGCATGCCGTTCGCCCGCGGCCCCTGGAAGCGCACCACGGCGATGAAATCGCGCTCCAGCTCGCCGGCCTTGAAGGCGGCCAGCAGCTCTTCCTGCGCGTTGAACACCAGCGCCGGCGCCTCGACCACGTGGCGGTCTTCCGGCACCGCCGAGATCTTGATCACCGCGCGCCCCAGGTTGCCGGTCAAGAGCTTCAGCCCGCCCGATGGGCTGAACGGCGCCGCGGCACCGCGCACCACGCTGTCGTCGCCGCTTTGCGCCGGCAGCGCCGACCAGCGCAGCCGCTCGCCGTCGCCCTGCGGCTGCTTGCCGTATTCGCTCAGGCCGCCTTCGGCGACGGTCGCGACGTCGGCATGCAGGTAGCCGGCATCCATCAGCTCGCGCAGCACGAAGGCGGGGCCGCCGGCCGCCTGGAACTGGTTCACGTCGGCGCTGCCGTTCGGGTACACGCGCGCCAGCAACGGCGTCGCGTGCGACAGCTCGGAGAAATCGGTCCAGTCGATCAGGATGCCGGCCGCGCGCGCCACCGCCACCCAGTGGATCAGGTGGTTGGTCGAGCCGCCGGTGGCCAGCAGCGCCACCATCGCGTTGACGATGACGCGCTCGTCGACCAGCCGGCCGATCGGCGTGAAGCGGCCGCTGCCCTGCGTGATGGCCAGCGCAGCGCGCACCGCCTCGCGCGTCAGCGCCTCGCGCAGCTGCGCGTGCGGGTGCACGAAGGCGGCGCCCGGCACGTGCAGGCCCATCGCCTCGAGCAGCATCTGGTTGCTGTTGGCCGTGCCGTAGAAGGTGCAGGTGCCGGCGCCGTGGTAGGCGGCGGATTCGGCCTCGAGCAGCTGGTCGCGGCCGACCTGGCCCTGCGCATAGCGCTCGCGCACCTTGGATTTCTCGGTGTTCGACAGCCCGGTGCTCATCGGCCCGGCCGGCACGAACACGCACGGCAGGTGGCCGAAGTGCAGCGCGCCGATCAGCAGGCCCGGCACGATCTTGTCGCACACGCCCAGCAGCAGCGCCGCGTCGAACACGTCGTGCGTCAGCGCCACCGCCGTGCCCATCGCGATCGTGTCGCGCGAGAACAGGCTCAGCTCCATGCCCGGCAGCCCCTGCGTGACGCCGTCGCACATGGCCGGCACGCCGCCCGCCACCTGCACCGTCGCGCCGTGCCGGTGGGCCTCGTTGCGGATGATCTCGGGAAAGCGCTCGTACGGCTGGTGCGCCGACAGCATGTCGTTGTACGAGGTGACGATGCCCAGGTGCGGCGAGCGCTGCGCCACCACCTTGAACTTGTCGCTCGCCGGCAGCGCCGCAAACGCATGCGCCACGTTGGCGCAGCCCATGCGGTCGGAGCCGCGCTGGCGCATCGTCAGCTTGTCGATGCGGGCCAGGTAGGCGCTGCGCAGCGGCGCACTGCGCTCCTGGATGCGTTGGGTGACTTCCTGCAGGGCTTGTTTCATGGGCGGCACCTCGCGGCCGGGACGTAACCAGGCTTTTGAGTATCGCGTAACCTAGTTACATCGTCAACCACATCCCCGGTGCGTCAGCGGGCCGCCTTGGCCTGCGGCTGGGAGGCGGGAGCCGAGGCCGGCGTGGCGTGCAGGCGCGCCTTTTCGAGCAGATCGTTGCAGCCTTCGGTCGGCTCCGACCGGTCGCCCAGGTCGAACAACGGGATCAGCGCCGCGATCGGGTTCAGCAGGCCCAGCAGCACGCTGCTGCCCACCTTGCGCGCCAGCGGGCCCTTCTCGATCGAGACCTTCGGGTCGCTGAAACTGCCTTGTACCCGCAGCGGCGTGCGCAGCGTCAGCGGGCTGAAGTCCTTGGGCGTGACCACCGCGCGCAGGTCCATGGTCTCGTCGGCCAGCGACAGCGTGCCGTCGGCCCAGATGGTCGAATCCTTGGTGTCGACCACCATCGCGCGCGGGCGCAGCACGCCCTTGCTGGCCTGCAGGTCGACCAGCGCGCAGTCGATGGTCAGCAGCTCGTCGCCCTTGGCCATCACACCCAGCGCCTGCGCAATGTCCAGCCCCGCACCTTCGACGGCCAGGTGCGACACCTTGCCTTCGACGATGCGCGTGACGACCGTGCCTTGCAGGCTGCCGAGGATCTCGGCGGTGGAGCGGCCCTCGCCCTTCAGCCGCGCGCGGCCGATCAGCCGGCCGGTGACGTAGGGCGGCTTGTCGGCCGGGCGGCCCTGGTTCAGCCAGCGCTCCAGGCGCACGCCGTTCCAGCGCAGGTCGCTGTCCCACAGCGCGAGCCGGGGCTTGCCGTCCAGCGACACCGCGCCGAGCAGGTTGCCATCGGCGGTGCGCGCCTCCAGGTCGCGCAGGGCGAGCTTGCCGTCGGCGAGCGTCAGGTGGGCCTTCAACGGCTGCAGCGGCAGCGCGAAGATGCGGCCCAGCTCGGCCCGGTCGAAGGCCAGCACGATGTTGGCATCCATCGCGCTCAGCGAGGGCAGGTCGAAGGCGCGGTTCGGCAGCACCCGGTCGCCCGGCTTCCTGGGCGGCTTCTGCTCCGGCGCCACCGCGGGCGCGGGCGCCGCACCGACGCCGATGCTGGGCAGCAGGTCGGCCAGCAACAGCCGCGGGCCGGCCACGCGGCCGGACAGCACCGGCACCTTCGGCCGCATGTCGTAGGTGAGCGCCGCGTTCAAGCGGCTGCTGCCGACCGTCGCGTCATCGACCAGCACGTTCCACACCTCGCCCTGCTTGGCGACGCGGCCCTCGATCTCGAACGGCCCGGTGGTCGGCAGCGTGACACCCAGCGGGTCGCCCACCGCCGACAGCGACGGACCGGTGACGCGCACGCGGCCGGTCATGCCTTCGAGCTTCAGCACGTCGGTGACGGTGCCGCGAAAGCGCAGGCTGGCGCGGCCGGCATCGATGCGCAGGGCCACCGGCACCGGCGGCGCGACGCTGTCGGTCACCAGCAGCGGCATCACGCCGATCGAGCGCAGGCTGCCCTCGACCGGAAAGCCGCCGTAGCGGCCCTTGGCGCGCACGACCAGGCCGGTCAGCGGCGCCGATGCTGCACTCGCCGGCAGCGGGGCCTCGGTGTCCTGCTCGGCCAGTCGCACCACGGCCTCGATGTCCGCCTTCAGCGGTGCGTCCACGACGGTCAGCTCGCCGTCGCGCACCGACAGCGACAGCACGTGCGGCAGCCGCGTGCCCTTCTTCTGCTGCGCCTGCGGTTCTCCGAACTGCCACGAGGCCTGACCATCGGCCTGGCGTTCGGCATGCACCACCAGCCGGTCGGCGTGCAGGCGCTTGATGTCGAGCGCATCGCCGCCGTGGGCGCGGATCAACGCGCTGTACGAGACGCGCAGCTGCGCATTCTCGGCATGCAGGAAGTAAGGCTGGCGGCTCCACGGCACCGAGCCGATCTCGAGCAGCGGCACGTCGACGCGCAAGCCGCCGAGCAGCTGGATGCGTCCGCGCTCGGCGCCGTCGGCAAGACGCACGTCGCGCTTCAGCACGTCGGCGAGCATGCGTTGCGCCGGGCCGACCAGGAACGGCCAGCCGAGCGCCTCGCAAACGACCACGCCAAGCAGCAAGGCCCCGACGATCCCGAGGACCGCCCAGACGAAGCGACGCCCGCGGCGCGGACGCGGCGCGGGCGGGCTCCCTGCCTCGGACGCGGCGTCCACCGGCCTACTCGCCGATGAGCGACCGCTGGCGCGGTGCGGTCGGACGGTCCGGGTTGCTGACCACCTCGTGGTCACCCAGGCCGATGGGGCGCCCGGCGGCAGCCGACGCGGCCATCGCCAGCAGGCGGATCATCTTGCTGCCGTTGGCATCCCAGTACTCGGCGATCTCGGTGTCGACGCGCAACAACGCGAGGTCGGCATCGTCCTTGCCGTTCGGAAACCAGGGCTTGGCGGCCGCCGTCCACAGCGCGTCGACGCGTGCGCGGTCGTGCACGAGTTCGGCGCGTCCGCTGATCGACACATAGGTGGCATCGTCCTCGTCGGTGAAGGCGAGGTTGACGCGGCCGAGCTGGTGCACCTTGGCCGATTGCTCGCTGGTGAAGAACCAGAAGCTGCCGTTCTCGTCGACTTCCAGCGCAGCCATCGGGCGGCTCAGCAGGCGGCCATCGGCCGCCTCGGTGGTGAGCATCGCGATGTCGATGCCGTCCACCAGGTCGACGATCTTCTTCAGGCTGTCATGGCGTTGCGGCTGGGTCTTCATCGTGCGGCTCCTGCAGGGACGGGTTCGCCCCAGCATAGGCCGCATGCCGCGCGCGCCCTATCGGCGAGGGCCGCCAGGGGCTGTGCGCGATGTCCTACGGTGTGCGGGTTACTGCAGCCGCAGCTCGACGCGCCTTGCCGCCTTCGGGTCGCCGTCGCCGGTGGTGACCGCCGGCTTGCTGAGCTGCAGGTGGTCGGGTGCCACGCCATTGGCTTCGAGCGCGTGCTGCACCTGTTGCGCGCGGCGCTTGGCCAGGTCGGCATTGGCCGCGGCGTCGCCGCTGGCATCGTGGAAGCCCGAGATCAGCACCGTGCCGCCCGACGAACGGGCCGCCTCGGCAACGCGGGCCAGCACCTCGGCGGCCTCGGGCGGCAGGCTGTCCTGGCCGACCTCGAAGTGGATGCGCTCGGCCGGCACCGTGGCGGGCGCGGCTGCCGCGGCTTGCGCAACCGGCCGCGGCGCATGCAGCACGCGCGAGGCGGCCAAGCCGATCACGCCTGCCAGCACCAGCGCGATGACGCCGAACACCGCGCCCAGTGCGAACTTTTGCATTTCGTCGTCTTGGTCACTCATTGGAGACTCCCGGCCGAGAAAAAATCATTCTAGAGTGTGGGGCATGCGTGCTCCCGATTTCGCCGCTCCCCTGCCCGCGCTGCCGCAGCCCGGGCGCGACCCCGCCCGGCTGCTGGCCGAGGTGCATTCGCAGTGGGGCGGCCAGGACGACCTGTGGGTGTTCGGTTACGCCTCGCTGATCTGGCGCCCCGAGTTCGAAGCCGCCGAACAGCGGCCGGCGCAGGTGCATGGCTGGCACCGGGCACTCGAGATGCGCTCGCGCATCAACCGCGGCACGCCCGAATGCCCGGGCCTGGTGTTCGCGCTGGTGGCAGGCGGTTCGTGCCGCGGCATGGTCTACCGCATCGAGCGCGAACGGGTCGACGACGAGCTGCCGCGGCTGTGGGCGCGCGAGATGCCCACCGGCGTGTACGACGCGAAGTGGCTGCCGTGCCGCACGCCGCAGGGCCCGGTGACGGCGCTCGGCTTCACGCTGAGCCGCAGCAGCCCCAACTACACCGGCACGCTGAGCGACGACCACCTGGTCGACGTGCTGCGCAGCGCCTGCGGCCGCTACGGCACGACGCTGGATTACCTGCTGGAAACCGCGCGCTCTCTGCAGAAGTGCGGCATCCGCGATCGCGGCATCGAACGCCTGGTCGCGCTGGTGCGCCGCCACGCGTTGTAGCCCGGATGCCAATCCGGGATCAGCGCGAATCGCCGAAGAGGGACGGCAGGTACGCGGCCCGCACCCGGTCCAGGTCGCCCTCGTTGTCGACGTCCATCAGCACCCCCGAGTCGTCCACCTCCACCGCCTGCGCCGGATAGCGCGCCACCAGCCGGCGCGCGCCCTCGTCGCCGGTGAGCGTGACCAGCTCGGTGTACAGCTCGGCCGCAAAGCCGACCGGGTGGCCGCGCCGGCCCTTGTACTGCGCATAGCTGACGGGATGGTGATCCAGCTGTTGCGCCACCGCCACCAGCGTCGACGGCTGCACCATCGGCATGTCGCCCGGCAGCACCAGCCAGCCGGACGCATCGGAACAGGCTGCGACGCCCGAGGCGATCGAGAACCCCATCCCCAGCCGTTGCCCGTTGACCGGCGTGGCCGACCCCACCACCGGCAGCAGCACGATGTCGCGCGTGGCGACGTGGCAGGCGGCCTCCTCGGCCAGTGCCGCGGTCGCGACCACCACCACCGGCAGGTGCGTCGCCAGCGCATGCCGCAGCGTCGTCCCGAGAACGCTCGAAGCACCCAGGCTCTGCGTGAGCTTGTGCTGCGTGCCGCCGAAACGGGACCCCAGTCCCGCGGCTAGCACGACAATCGCCGGCCGGGCCTTCATGAGGCCACCCCCTTTTTTGATCGTGGTAGAGGCTCACTTCTGCTGCACTGCAAGCCGATGGTGAAGAATCGGGGCTGCCCCCGCTTTCGCCAAGTGTGGGTTTCACTTAAGGCGTTTACCTGATGACCGATGTCTCCGCCCTCCGAAAGAGTTACGAACGCGCCGAACTGGACGAGAACGCGTCGCGCAGCGATCCGCTCGAACAGTTCGGGCTGTGGTTCCAGCAGGCGCTCGACGCGCAGGTGCCCGAGCCGAACGCGATGACGCTGTGCACGGTCGGCCCCGACCAGCGGCCGTCGTCGCGCATCGTGCTGGTCAAGGGCTTCGATGCGCGCGGCCTGGTCTGGTACACCAACTACGACAGCCGCAAGGGCCGCGAGCTCGCCGCGCACCCGTGGGCCGCGCTGCAGTTCCACTGGGTCGAGCTGGAACGCGTGGTGCGCATCGAGGGCCGCGTCGAACGCACCACCGAGGCCGAATCGGATGCGTACTTCCAGTCGCGCCCGCTCGATTCGCGGCTGGGCGCCTGGGCATCGCCGCAAAGCGAGGTGATCGGTTCGCGCGCCGTGCTGGTGGCCAACGCCGCCAAGGCCGCGGCGCGTTTCGCGCTGAACCCGCCGCGGCCGCCGCACTGGGGCGGCTTCCGCCTGGTGCCCGACCGCTGGGAGTTCTGGCAGGGCCGCAAGTCGCGCCTGCACGACCGGCTGCACTACCGCCTCGCCGGCAGCGCCTGGGTGCGCGAACGCCTCGCGCCCTGATCAGCGCTGCGCACGTTCGCGCGCCAGCCGGTCCAGCGACCCGAGGAAGGCCTTGAAGTCGATCGGCTTGGTCCAGTAGTCGTCGAAACCGGCCGCGCGGGCGCGCGACACGTCTTCGGGCATCGCGTTGGCCGACAGCGCGACCAGCGTGGTCCGCGCCATGCCGGCATCGGCACGCAGGCGGCGCAGCACCTCGGCGCCATCGATGTCGGGCAGTTGCATGTCGACCAGCACCACGTCGGGACGCGAGCGTTGCGCGAGGCTCACGCCCGACAGGCCGTCGACCGCCACCGCCAGGTCGACGTGCGCATGGCGGGCAAGCAGCTCCTGCACCAGCAGCACGTTGACCGGGTTGTCCTCGATGTAGAGCAGGCGCAGCGGCGCGTCGGCCAGGTCGGCCGGCACGGTGTCGGCATGCGCATCGTCCAGCGCGGCCACCGGCGGCCCCGCGGCCTGCGCAGCCGGCAGCACGACGCGGAATTCGCTGCCGCGCCCCGGCTCGCTGTCGACCGTGATCGCGCCATTCATCAGCTTGACCAGGTGGTGCACGATCGCCAGCCCGATGCCGGTGCCCTGGATGGCCTCGCGCTCGGCGCCGAGCCGGTTGAAGGGCTCGAACAGGTGGCGCCGCTGTGCCACCGACATGCCGCGCCCGCTGTCGCGCACCGAGATCGTCCAGGCCGGCGCGCCGTCGTGCTGGCTGCGTTGAAGCCCGATCCAGACGTCGCCGTCGGCGCGGTTGTACTTGATGGCATTGCTCAGCAGGTTGGCCAGCACCTGGCGGATGCGCCGCGGGTCGCCGCGCACGTGGGCCGGGGTGGCGTCGGAATGCACCTGCACCGGCACCGCGTCGGCCTGCAGCCGCGTCCACTGCAGCACGTCGTGCAGCACGGCCTGCAGCGGCACGGTCTCGTGCACGAGCGGCATGCTGCTGGATTCGATCGACGCCAGGTCGAGCACGTCGTCGATCAGCGCCAGCAGGTGCTGGCCCGCGGAGCGGATGCGCTCGACGCGGCCGGCCTGCGCGTCGCTCAGCGGTTCGCCGTCGTCGGCCGCCAGCAGCTGCGCGAAGCCGAGCACCGCGTTCAGCGGCGTGCGCAGCTCGTGGCTCATGCGCGCCAGGAACTCGCTCTTGGCCTGGCTGGCCTGCTCGGCGGCGGCCTTGTCCTGCAGCGCCTGCTCGGCGCGCTTGCGCTCGGTGACGTCCCAGTTGACCCCCAGCACGCGCTCGGGCCGGCCCTGCGCGTCATGCTGCACGTGGCCGCGCGTCGCCAGCCAGCGCTGCGAGCCGTCGGGCCAGACGACGCGGAACTCGTGCTCGAAGACGCCGCCGTCGTGCGCCGCCTGCTCCATGCGGCGCTGCGTCTCGGCCACGTCGTCGGGGTGACGGCCGCCGTCGCGCAGCTCGTTCGCGCCGAGCGGCCCGTCCGGGCGCTGGCCGCGCAGGCGGAACATCTGCGCATCCCATTGCGAGACCTGCGTGCGCAGGTCGCGCTCCCAGGTGCCGATGCCGGCCGATTCGGCGGCGAGCATCGTGCGCTCCTGCACCTGGCGCAGCTGGTCGCGCGCACTGTGCAGCTCGGTGATGTCGATGTTGACGCCGAAGGCCATCAGCCGCCCGCCGATGCGCTCGCGCCGCGACCAGGCCGAGACCCAGCGCACCTGGCCATCGCCGCGACGGATGCGGAACTCCGACTGCAACCCCTGCTGCGCGCCGCGCTCGATCTCGTCGTGCGTCTGCATCGCGGCGCGGTCGTCGGGATGCACCAGCTCGTGCATCCAGCGTTCCTCGCTGGGCACGCCGTCCTCGGGCCGCAGCCCGTAGATGCGGTACATCTGCTCGTTCCACTCGCCGAGCTTCGTGTCGACGTCGACGGTCCAGATGCCGACGCCCGCGGCGTTGGTGACCATGTTCATGCGCCGCACGAAGGCCTGCGCATGCTCGCGCTCGGCGATCTGCGCGCTGCGGTCGAGCGAGATGCCGGCCAGCGCGATCGCGCGCCCGCTCGCGTCGCGCTCGGCGACGCGGCGCGTCAGCAGGTGGCGGTAGCTGCCGTCGTGATTGCGGTAGCGCGCCTCGACGTCGACGACGCGGTGCGTGGCGATGGCCTCCTCGCCGGCGCGCACCACGGCCTCGCGGTCCTCGGGGTGGATGGTCGAGCGCATGTACTCGAGCGTCAGCCCGTCGGGCGGGCGCGCGATGCCCATCACCTCGTAGCCCCAGTCGTTGAAGTAGATGCGCTGCGTCTGCAGGTCGATGCGCCACACCGAGACCGAGGCCAGCGTGACGGCGCGGTGCAGCTTGGCAGTCAGCGCCTCGATCTCGCGCAGGCGCGTCGTGCCCTCGGTGTCATCGATCAGGATGCCGGTCATGCGCACCGGCTTGCCTTCGGGGCTTGGGTGCACCTCGCACAGCGAATGGAAATCCTTGACCTGGCCGCCGGGCAGCACCAGGCGGAACCAGGTCTCGTAGCGGCCCGGCACCTGGCCGTACTGCGCATGCTCGCGCCGGAAGCGGTCGCGGTCGTCGGGGTGCACGCGCGCGCTCGCCTGCTCGAAGTGGGGCACGCCGCCGGCCGGGTCGAAGCCGCACAGGCGGAACATGTGGGCGTCCCAGCGGCCTTCGCCGGTGCGCAGGTCGCGCTCCCAGGCGCCGGTGCGGCCGAACTGCTCGATCAGCGCGAGGCGCGCCGCGTCAGCCGATGGCAGCGTCAGCCAGACCAGCCAGCCGCTGTCGAGCCATACCGAATTCCACTCGATCTCGAGGCCCAACCCGGGCATCAGGCGATGGCCGCGGCCGCTGGGCGCCGGGTGGCGCAGGCTGGCGATGAGCTCGCGCGCCAGCTGCGCCCAGCTCGCCTCGGAAACGCCCCGCTCGGCGGCCCACTGCGCGGCCGCGGGATTGAGCTTCCAACGGCCGTCGCTCCACAGGCGCAACGCGGGCGCGGGCGACGAGAGCCAGACAGTGTCCATCCGGGGGGAGTGTAGGGCCCGGCGATGGCTTCACGTGCCTACTCGGGCCGCACCTTGGCCGCGAAGGTCTTGCGGAATTTCTCGACCTTCGGCGCGACGACGAAGGCGCAGTAGCCCTGGCCCGGATGCTGCGCGAAGTAGTGCTGATGGTAGTCCTCGGCGCGCGAATAGTCGGCCAGCGGCAGCACCTCGGTGACGATGGCGCTGCGGTAGGTGCCGCTCGCCACCATCTCGGCGATCACCTCGCGCGCGACGCGCTCGTGCTCCGGCGATTCGAAGTAGATGCCCGAGCGGTACTGCGTGCCGACGTCGTTGCCCTGCCGGTTCAGCGTAGTCGGGTCGTGCACGACGAAGAAGATCTCCAGCACCTCGCGCAGCGTGATCTGCGCCGGATCGAAGCTCACCCGCACCACCTCGGCCGCGCCGGTCTCGCCGCTGCACACCTGCTCGTAGCTCGGGTTGCGCACGCGGCCGTTGCTGTAGCCCGACTCGACGCCGGTGACGCCCAGCACCCGCTCGTACACCGCCTCGATGCACCAGAAGCAGCCGCCGGCAAGGGTGATGGTCTGGATGGAACTCGTGTTCATGTGATCTCCTTGGACAGCCCAGATGATTGCGCCTGCACAGTTTGCAAGGCCAGACCTCGAAGCGTGAACGATTCACGCCTGTGAGCGCTGACTCGTCGGCACAATCCAGCCGCCACGACGTCCCCTTCACCGCTCGACCACCCGGAACCCCTGCGCATGAACAGCCTGCTGACCCTGCTCGGCATCGAATCCTGGAAGCCGATCCTGAGCGCCCTGGTGCTGCCGCCGGTCCCGCTGCTGCTGCTGGTGCTGATCGGCGCCCGGCTGATCCTGCCGCGGCGCGGCCTCGGCTGGCTGGTGATCCTGCTCGCGACCTTCGGCCTGTGGTTCAGCGCCTGCAGCGGCACCGCGCAGCTGCTGTCGCAGTTCGCGCTGAAGCCGCCGCCCGCGCTGAGCGCCGAGCAGATCACCGCGCTGAAGGCCGACGCGGCGGCGAAGAAACCGGTCGCGATCATCGTGCTGGGGGGCGGCCAGGAGGTGCTGGCGCCCGAGTACGGTGTCGCCAACCTGAATGCCGCCTCGCTCGAGCGCCTGCGCTACGGTGTGTGGCTGGGCCGCGAGACCGGGCTGCCGGTCGGCTTCAGCGGCGGGCTCGGCTGGTCGCAACCGGACGGCCAGCCCGAGGCACAGACGGCCGCGCGCATCGCGGCGCAGGAGTACGGCCGGCCGCTGAAGTGGGTCGAGGACCAGTCGAAGGACACCCGGGAGAACGCGGCCCGCAGCGTCGCACTGCTGAAGCAGGCGGGCATCACCCACATCGTGCTGGTCACGCACGGCTGGCACATGCCGCGTGCGCTGGCCAACTTCGAGGACGCCGCGCGCGGCAGCATGACGGTGCAGCCGGCGCCGATGGGCCTGGCAACGCGCGTGGACGTGCGCTCGCTGGAATGGATGCCCACGGAGCGCGGCTTCCGCAACGTGCGCAACGTGCTGCACGAGTTGCTGGGCTCGCTGGTGAGGGCGTAAAAAGACGAAACCCCTCCCGACCTTGCGGTGGGAGGGGCGGGCAACTGACGTTGCCGGCTCGGAGCTCCAGAGGAAGTGGGTCCAGGGCTCCTGGTGCGCAGGGACTGCGCCGGTGAGGATACCTGCATGCAGGCCCACCAAACTTAGACGAGCCCCGGCGTCAATTCAAGGACGGCTTGGAAGTATTTCTCCCACCACCCGGGCCACCCGCTGCTCGACCTCCGCGTCCATGCGGATGCTGCGCCCCCATTCGCGCGCGGTCTCGCCCGGCCACTTGTGGGTCGCGTCCAGACCCATCTTGCCGCCCAGGCCGCTGACCGGCGACGCGAAGTCGAGGTAGTCGATCGGCGTGTTCTCGACCAGCGTCGTGTCGCGCACCGGGTCCATGCGCGTCGTGATGGCCCAGATCACCTCCTGCCAGCTGCGGATGTCGACGTCGTCGTCGGTCACCACGATGAATTTCGTGTACATGAACTGGCGCAGGAAGCTCCAGATGCCGAACATCAGCCGCTTCGCATGGCCCGGGTAGCTCTTGCGGATGCTGACGATGGCCATCCGGTAGCTGCAACCCTCGGGCGGCAGGTAGAAGTCGACGATCTCCGGAAACTGCTTCTGAAGGATCGGCACGAAGACCTCGTTCAGCGCCACGCCCAGCACCGCCGGTTCGTCGGGCGGCTTGCCGGTGTAGGTGGAGTGGTAGATCGGGTCGCGCCGGCGCGTCAGGCGCTCGATGCGGAACACCGGGAACCAGTCCTGCTCGTTGTAATAGCCGGTGTGATCGCCGAACGGGCCTTCGAGCGCGTGCAGGTAGCCGCCGATCTCCTTCACCGGCACGCCGTGCTCGCTGGTGCCGCTGAAGCCGGCCGGCGCGACCGGGATGTGGCCTTCGAGCACGATCTCGGCCCCGGCCGGGGCCTGCAGCATCCAGCCCGGCTCGCCGACCGCGGTGTCGACCACCTCGGTGCGACTGCCGCGCAGCAGCCCGGCGAACTGGTATTCCGACAGGCTGTCCGGCACCGGCGTCACCGCGCCCAGGATGGTGGCCGGGTCGGCACCCAGCGCCACCGCGATCGGGAACGGCTGCCCGGGGTTGGCGAGCGCGAAGTCGCGGAAATCGAGCGCGCCGCCGCGGTGCGCCAGCCAGCGCATGATCACCTCGCGCCGGCCGATCACCTGCTGGCGGTAGATGCCCAGGTTCTGCCGCCGCCGCGGTGCCGCCACCCCCTGCGGCCCGCGCGTGATCACCAGACCCCACGTGATCAGGGGGCCCGCATCCAGGGGCCAGCAGGTTTGCACCGGCAGCTCGCCCAGATCGACCTCGGCGCCTTGCAACACCTCTTGCTGGCACGCAGCCGAACGCACCGCCGTGGGCTTCATGTCCCACAAGGCCTTCACCATGTGTAACAAACGACCGGTGTCCTTGAGGCCTTTCGGCGGCTCCGGCTCCTTCAGGCTGGCCAGCACGCGACCCACGTCGCGCAGCTCGCTCACCTCGGTGGCGCCCATGCCCTGGGCCACCCTGCGGGGCGTGCCGAACAGGTTGGTCAGCGCTGGAATTTTGTAACCGACCGGGTTTTCAAACAACAGCGCCGGACCGCCCGCGCGCAGAACGGAGTCGCTGATCGCTGTCATTTCGAGCCGCGCCGAGACTGGCTCGGCGACGCGTTTGAGCTCTCCGGCCCGCTCCAAGCCGGCCATGAAGTCCCTCAGGTCACGATACTTCATACATTCCCGTTATGAACTTCAAGTCCCTTATCCTTGACCGGTTATGAATCAAGTTCCTAGAATCCGCCAAACCCTGAGAACTGACCAGGGTTAACCCGCAAACCATCAGCGGATGGATGCGGGACACACGCTGCCGCCGAGCAAGCCGACGGAGCGGTTCCGGAGTCTCCCGGAGCCGGTCCTCGGACGATTATCACCGTCGCTCTTGCGCCACCGGGCCTTCGTGCCGCGCTGGCGGGGATGCAGGACGGACTGAAAGGAGTGACATGACAGCGCTTCGCCATTGGATCGCGGGACTTCAGGCCGCCCGCGACACCGCCGCTCGTTCGAGCGCGGTCTTTCTCCGTGACGCAGGTCACGGAATGCTTGAAGTGAGCCACAACGGCCTGGCCCTGCTGGGGCTGGCCATCGTCGCGGTCGTGCTGTTCGTCGGCGGCCGTGCCGACCTGCGCCACACCATCGAGGGCAAGGCGCTCGACTGGCTGCAGGCCCGCCACGACGCCCGCATCGAAGGCACCGCCGAGGCGCTCGCCGACCTGAGCGAGCCCGATGCCGTCGCCCGCGCCACCGCCGCCGACCCGAAGGACCTGACCAAGCAGCAGGCCGCCGTCGCGCTGTGGCTGTCGCGGCGCTACCGCGTCGCGCCGGAGCCGGTCAGCCGGCTGGTCAAGGAAGCCTGGACGGTGGGGGCCAAGTCCGGCCTCGACCCGACGCTGATCCTCGCGATCATGGCGATCGAATCCAGCTTCAACCCGTTCGCCCAGAGCTCGGTGGGTGCACAGGGCCTGATGCAGGTGATGACGCGCGTCCACGACGACAAGTACGAGGCCTTCGGCGGCAACCATGCCGCCTTCGACCCGGTCACCAACCTGCGCGTCGGCGCCCAGGTGCTGAAGGAATGCATTGCGCGCGCCGGTGGCGTCGAGGCCGGCCTGCGCTTCTACGTCGGCGCGGCCAACCTGAACGACGACGGCGGCTACGCCGGCAAGGTGCTGGCCGAACGCGAGCACCTGCGCCTGGTGGCCGAAGGAAAGTCGGTGCCGGTGTTCGCGCCGCTGGTCGTGCCGACGCCGGTGGCGCTGCCGGTGACGCCGGCCCAGGCCGAGCCGCCGGCGGCCGGTGCGACGCCGGTGTCGTCGGCCGACGAGCACCTGCCGCAGCGTCTCGCATCGCTGCGCTGAACGCTCTCCGGTACACTGCGCGGGCTGCGCAACTGGCGATGGGGTTCCGGCGCGGAACCTGAGGTGGTGAACCACCGGGAAGCGCAGCCGGCTCCGGGTTTCCGGGGTCGGTTCAGCCGTTCGCCTGGGCAGCCCTGTGGCCACGTGAGCCCGCCTCGCGTGATCCGCCCCGGGGTCTTCTGTTGAAGAGGACTGCCAGCCATGTTTGACCGCACCCAATCCACCGTCGCCCAGGTGGACCCCGAGCTGTGGACCGCGATCCAGAGCGAGAACCGGCGCCAGGAAGATCACATCGAGCTGATCGCCTCGGAAAACTACGCCTCGCCGGCCGTGATGGCCGCGCAGGGCAGCCAGCTGACCAACAAGTACGCCGAGGGCTACCCCGGCAAGCGCTACTACGGCGGTTGCGAATACGTCGACATCGTCGAGCAGCTGGCAATCGACCGCCTGAAGCAGATCTTCGGCGCCGCGCATGCCAACGTGCAGCCCAACTCCGGCTCGCAGGCCAACCAGGCGGTGTTCTTCGGCCTGCTGCAGCCCGGCGACACCATCATGGGCATGAGCCTGGCCGAAGGCGGCCACCTGACGCACGGCATGTCGCTGAACATGAGCGGCAAGTGGTTCAAGGTCGTCAGCTACGGCCTGGACGCGAAGGAAGAGATCGACTACGACGCGATGGAACGCCTGGCGCATGAGCACAAGCCCAAGCTGATCATCGCCGGCGCATCGGCCTACAGCCTGCGCATCGACTTCGAGCGTTTTGCCAAGGTGGCCAAGGCGGTCGGCGCGATCTTCATGGTCGACATGGCTCACTACGCGGGCCTGATCGCCGCCGGCGTCTACCCGAACCCGGTACCGCATGCCGACGTCGTGACCTCGACCACGCACAAGAGCCTGCGCGGCCCGCGCGGCGGCATCATCCTGATGAACGACGAGGCCATCGCGAAGAAGATCAACAGCGCGATCTTCCCCGGCATCCAGGGCGGCCCGCTGATGCACGTGATCGCCGCCAAGGCGGTCGCCTTCAAGGAAGCGCTGGCGCCGGAGTTCAAGGCTTACCAGCAGCAGGTCGCGAAGAACGCCATCGTGCTGGCCGAGACGCTGATCGAGCGCGGCCTGCGCATCGTCAGCGGCCGCACCGAAAGCCATGTGATGCTGGTCGACCTGCGCCCGAAGAACCTCACCGGCAAGGAAGCCGAGGCGCTGCTGGGCCGCGCCCACATGACCTGCAACAAGAACGGCATCCCGAACGACCCGCAGAAGCCGATGGTGACCAGCGGCATCCGCCTGGGCAGCCCGGCGTTCACGACGCGCGGCTTCAAGGAGGAACAGGCCCGGGCCACCGCCCACCTGATCGCCGATGTGCTGGACAAGCCGCAGGACGAGTCCGTCATCGAGGCGGTGAAGGCCAAGGTGGCCGCGCTGACGCGCGACTTCCCGGTCTATTCGCGCTGAACCGTGCGCTGTCCGTTCTGCAGCCACGACGAAACCCAGGTCGTCGAGACCCGCGAGTCCGACGAGGGCGACGTCGTGCGCCGCCGCCGGCGTTGCCAGAGCTGCGACAAGCGCTTCACGACCTATGAACGGGCCGAGATCGCGCTGCCGTCCGTCGTCAAGAAGGACGGCACGCGGGCCGATTTCGACCCGTCCAAGATCCGTGCATCGATGACGCTGGCGCTGCGCAAGCGGCCTGTCAGCGTCGAGCAGATCGATGCGGCGATGGAGCGCATCCAGGACAAGCTGCTGAACAGCGGCTCCAAGGAAGTGCCGTCGACCCGGCTCGGCGAGCTGGTGATGCGCGAACTCAAGCGCATCGACAAGGTGGCCTACGTCCGCTTCGCCTCCGTCTACCGGAGTTTCGAGGACGTCGACGAGTTCAGGCAGCTGATCCGGGACATCTAGACCGGTCCATTTCGTCTGCCTCCCCGCCCGTACCGGTACATCGGAGGGCGGATTCCAGCCCGACTCCCCCCAGCGGGGGAGTGGCTGGCGGCGCGGCACTTCCTAAAGTCCGCGTCCGTTCATCAGGGGACATTCCATGCATCGACAGGCACACCGATCCGGGCGCACAGCCCGAGGCTTCACCTTCGTCGAACTGTTGACCGGCCTGGCGCTGTGCGCGCTGCTCGCATGCCTGGCAGCGCCATCGCTGCAGCAGTGGGTCGACGGCCGGCGGCTCGAAGGCGTGGCCACCCAGCTGGCGGCGGACCTGCGCTTCGCCCGCAACGAAGCGCTGGCACGCCAGCAGAGCGTGCGCGTCGGGTTTCGCGGCGTGGGCGACCCGGCGTCCTGCTACGTCGTCTACAGCGGCGCCGTCGACGCATGCCGCTGCACCGCCGACGGCCAGGCCGAATGCAAGGCGGAGGCACAGGCCCTCCGCGCGGTCGCGCTGCCGGCCGCCGGCCGCATCCGGCTGGCCGCCAACGTCGGCACGATGAGCTTCGACGCGTTGCACGGCACCAGCACGCCGGCGGCCAGCCTGCAGGTCGTGGGCGCCGGAGGCCGGACGCTGCAGCACGTCGTCAACGTTCTCGGCCGCGTGCGCACCTGCTCGCCGCAGGGCAGCGTCGCCGGTTACCCGCCATGCTGAGGCCGCCGCCCATGCGCACGCCCCCCGCCTTCCCCCGCGCCGGCCGCGGCTTCTCGCTGGTCGAACTGGTGGTCGCGATGGCGATCATGCTCGGCGTCGCCGCGGCGGCCCTGGGCTTGCCGGCCATCCAGTTGCAGGACACGCGGCGCAGCCTGGCCGAGGCGCGCCTGACGCAAGACCTTCGCACCGCCGCCGACCTGATCGCGCGCGACCTGGCGCGCGCCGGGCACGGCCTGCCGACGCCGGCAGCGCCCGCCGACCCCTGGCTGCAGGCCACCGGCGACGGCGTGAGCATCGCCTACGCCAACGCGCCCTCCGCCTCCGCGAGCAGCGCCCACGTCGGCTACCGCCTGCGCCGCGGCAGCGTCGAGATGGCGCTGGGCGAAGGCAGCTGGCAGGCGCTGACCGATGCGTCGACGATGCGCGTCACCGGCTTTCACGTCGACCTGCACGCCGACCGCATCGGCTTGGCCAGCTTCTGCAGCCGCCCCTGTACCGCGAACGCCTGCCCGTACCAGCTGCTGCGGCAGCTGACGATCCGCATCGAGGCGCAGGCCCTGCCCGATACCGCGTTGCGGCGCAGCGCCCAGGTGCAGGCGCGCGTGCACAACGACGCTGTCGTCGGCGCGTGCCCCGCATGAGCCCGCCGGGCCGCCCCAAGGGCGAATACCGCAGTGCGCAGCACGCAGGTGCTCCAGTGAACCCGCCGGGCCGCCCCAAGGGCGAATGCCGCAGTGCGCAGCACGCAGGTGCTCCAGTGAATCCGCCGGATCGGTCGAAAGGCGCGGTGGCCCTGTTGCTGGTGCTCGGGGTAGCTGCCGCGTTGCTGCTGACCTGGGCGGTTGCAGCACAAGTGCTGTGGCAGGAGCTGAAGACCTCGGGCCAGCGCACGCGGGCGGCCCAGGCCGCCGAAGCGGCGGAGTCCGGGTTGGCGTGGGGGCTGTCGATGCTCAACGAAGGCAGCCCGATCGACGACGATTGCCAGCCGGCGGACGAGGGCCTGGCGTTCCGCGACCGCTACCTGCCCGCCGCCGCCGGCACGCCATCGCCCTCGTGCCGCCTCGCCGACGGCGTGTGGTCCTGCCGTTGCCCGTTGCCGGGCGCGGCATCGCCGGCGACCGGCGATGGTTCGCAGGCCTTCGTGCTGAGCCTGGAAGGCACGGACGCCGCTGCCGCGACGCTGCAGGCCATCGGCTGCAGCACCGCGTCCAGCTGCCGGCCGCCTTTCGCCGGCACCGTCTCGCGCATCTGGACCGAGGTCGAACGCCTGCCGGCCCTCGACACGCTGCCGGTGGCCGCCATCACGGCCCGCGGCGCCCTCACGCTCGACGGTACGCCGACGGTGCTGCATCAGGGCATTGCCAGCGGCGCGATCGCGCTGCACGCCGGCGGCGTCGTGAACATCGGCGTCGCCGACGTGGCCGGCCCACCCGGCGCGCCGGTGGCCTCGATCGTCGTCGCCGGCGACCCGGTGCTGGCCTCGCTCAACGCCGCGCAGTTCTTCGCGAGCAGCTTCCGGATGGACGCCGCAGCCTGGAAGGCCCAGCCGGCCGCGCGGGTGCTGAACTGCGCGCAGCCCTGCGACGACGCGCTGCTGCAACGGGTCGGCAAGCACGGCGCCCATCCGCTGGTGTGGCTGGAAGGCGGCCTGGCGCTGGCCAGCGCCACCGAACTCGGCTCGCCGCAGCACCCGGTGCTGCTGGTGGTCGACGGGCCGGTGCGGCTGCGCACGCCGGTGCAGGTGCATGGCCTGCTGTACCTGCGCTCACCCGCCTGGGACGACGATGCCGGGGCCAGCGTGCACGGCGCCCTGCTCGCCGAGCACGAGCTGCGCCTGGCCGGCGCCACGCGTGTCGAACACGACGCCGAGGTGCTGCAGCGGCTGCAAGGCTGCTGCGGCAGCTTTGCGCGCCGCCCCGGCAGCTGGCGCGATTTCTGATGGCCGCCCCACTGCTGCCCCGGCGCGACGCCGGCATGGCCCTGCTGGATGCGCTGGTGGCGCTGCTGCTGGTCGCGCTGCTGGCGGTCGGGCTGCTGCGCATGCAGTCGCTGCTGCACCACACCGCGGACGCGGCGCGCCGGCACGGCGAAGCCACGCAGGTCGCGCGGCAGGAGCTCGATCGCCTGCGCGACCCGGCCCGGGCTGCAAGCACCCCGTCACCGGCCTATGCGATCACCCGCCGCATCGACACGACCGCCGCCTGGCGCGACATCGGCGTGGCCGTCCACTGGGCGGACCGCGCCAGCGAGCCGCACCGCGTCGAACTCGCCACGCGGGTGGCGCAGGCCTCGACGGTCTACGACGCGGTGCTCGGCCTCGCGCCGCAGGATGCCGTCATCGGGCGTCCATTCGGTCGTTCCGACGACGTGCCGTTCACCGCCCGCAGCCGGGGCGACGGCCGCAGTCTCTGGCAGCCGCGCGGCGCCGGCGACATCGCCTGGCTGTTCGACGACACCAGCGGCGAGATCGTGTCGCGCTGCAGCGATGCGACGGGCTGCGAGCCGGTCGATGCGAGCAGCATCAGCGGCCACGTGCGGTTCTCGCTGGGCGTTCCAGCCGACGCGGCGCACCCGCCCGACGCGCCGCTGCCGCTGCGCATCGCGCTCGTGCTCGATTCGCGCAGCACGGCCGATTGCGCCGCGCAGCCGGTGCTGCTGGCCGGCGAGCGTTTCACGGGCTACGCGTGCGTGATCACCGACCTGCCCGCATCCGGCTGGTCGGGCCGGGTACGGGTCGAGCCGCAGGGCTGGACCCTCGGCACCAGCGCACACGACCTGCGCGTGTGCCGCTACAGCGCCGACCTCGACCACAGCGGCGCGATCGACCGCAACGACGAGCATCCCGCGCGCTACACCGCCGTGCGCGGCAACCTGCGCCAGCAGAACTACCTCGTGGTCCGGGGCGACCAGCCCTGCCCCGGCGGCGGGCCGCACAATGACGGCTCGTCGACCACCGCGCCGCACCAGCCCTGACGAGGTGCGCGAACGAATCCGCCATGCCCATGCCCCCGCCCAAGCCCAGCTTCACCCCTGCCGACCATGCCGCGATGCGCGAGGCGCTGGCGCTGGCCGCGCAGGCCATCGGCCTGACCGAGCCGAACCCGCGCGTGGGCTGCGTGCTCGTCGATGCGCACGGCCAGGTGCTCGGCCGCGGCCACACGCAGCAGGCCGGTGGGCCGCATGCCGAGGTGATGGCACTGCGCGATGCGCAGGCGCGCGGCCATGCGACCCGCGGCGCCACCGCCTACGTCACGCTCGAACCCTGCTCGCATCACGGCCGCACGCCGCCGTGCTGCGACGCCTTGCTGGCGGCGGGCGTGGCGCGCGTGGTTTCGGCCGTCACCGATCCGAACCCGCTGGTCGCCGGGCAGGGGCTCGCGCGGCTGCGCGCGAACGGCGTGCAGGTCGAATCCGGCCTGCTGGGCGAGGCCGCGCGCGAGCTGAACATCGGCTTCTTCTCGCGCATGGTGCGGGCCCGGCCGTGGGTGCGGCTGAAGGTGGCCGCGTCGCTCGACGGCCGCACCGCGCTCGACAACGGCGTCAGCCAGTGGATCACCGGCGAGGCGGCGCGCACCGACGGGCATGCCTGGCGCAAGCGGGCCGGCGCGCTGCTGACCGGCGTCGGCACCGTGCTCGACGACAACCCGCGGCTGGACGTGCGCCTGGTCGAGACCGCGCGGCAGCCGCTGCGCGTCGTCGTCGATTCGCGCCTGGACACGCCGCCCACCGCCCGCATCCTCGATGCGCCGGGCCAGGTGCTGCTGTATGCGGCCGCCCCCGAACCCGGCCGCGCCGAGGCGCTGGCCGCCACCGGCGCCGAGGTGGTGCTGCGCCCCGGGCCGAACGCCAAGGTCGACCTGCCGGCGATGCTGGCCGACCTGGCCCGGCGCGGCATCAACGAACTGCACGTCGAGGCCGGCCACAAGCTGAACGGCTCGTTCGTGCGCGAGGGGCTGGTCGACGAATACCTGGTGTACCTGGCGCCCAAGCTGCTGGGGGCCGGGCGCGAGCTGGCGGCCTTCGGGCCGCTGCAGCGGCTGGAAGACGCTGCGGCGCTGCGCTTCCACGGCGTCGAGCGCATCGGCGACGACCTGCGCATCATCGCCCGGCCGCCGGCGCGGGAAATGTTCTGACTGCGACAATCCAGCCATGTTCACCGGCATCATCTCCGGCCTCGGCCGCATCGTCGACGTCCGCCCGCTGGGCGCCGACGCCTCCCACGGCCTGCAACTGACGCTGCAGGCCCCCCCCGGCTACCTCGACGACGTGCAGCTCGGCGACAGCATCTCGCTGAACGGCGCCTGCATGACGGTCACGTCGTTCGACGCAGCCGCAGCGCGCTTCACGATCGACATCTCGGCCGAGAGCCTGGACAAGACGGCCGGGCTGTCGCAGCCGGGCCCGGTCAACCTCGAGAAGGCCCTGCGCGCGCACGACCGGCTGGGTGGCCACCTGGTCAGCGGCCACGTCGACGGCATCGGCCGCGTGACGCATTTCGCGCCGGTCGGCGAATCGTGGGAGCTGCGGGTGCTGGCCTCGGCGCACATCGGCCGCTTCCTGGCCTACAAGGGCTCGGTCGCGGTGAACGGCGTCAGCCTGACGGTCAACCGGGTCGAGGACCGCGCCGATGGCTGCGAGTTCAGCATCAACCTGATCCCGCACACGATCGAGAACACGACGCTGGGCACGCTGGCGGCCGGCTCGGCGGTGAATCTGGAGATCGACCTGATTGCCCGCTATGTCGAGCGGATGCTGGCCACGGCGCCAGCGGCGTGACACGGTCCCGGATTGGCATCCGGGCTACGCCAATACAATCACCGGATGCCCATTTCCCCCGTCCCTGAACTGATCGCCGAGCTCGCCGCCGGCCGCATGGTCATCCTCGTCGACGAGGAAGACCGCGAAAACGAAGGCGACCTGGTGCTCGCGGCCGACCACGTGACGCCGGAGGCGATCAACTTCATGGCGCGCTTCGGCCGCGGCCTGATCTGCCTGACCCTCACGCGCGAACGCTGCGAACGCCTGCAGCTGCCGCCGATGGCCACGCGCAACGGCACGCGGCACGGCACCGCATTCACGGTGTCGATCGAGGCAGCCACCGGCGTCTCCACCGGCATCTCGGCAGCCGACCGCGCCCGCACCGTGCAGGCGGCCGTCGCCCGCGACGCGCAGGCCGCCGACCTGGTGCAGCCCGGCCACATCTTCCCGCTGCAGGCCCAGGACGGCGGCGTGCTGATGCGCGCCGGCCACACCGAGGCCGGCTGCGACCTGGCCGCGATGGCGGGCCTGAGCCCCGCCTCGGTGATCTGCGAGATCATGAAGGACGACGGCACGATGGCGCGCCTGCCCGACCTCGAGGTGTTCGCGCAACAGCACGGCCTGAAGATCGGCACCATCGCCGACCTGATCGGCTACCGCAGCCGCAACGAAAGCCTGATCGAGCGCATCGGCCGCCGCACGCTGACCACCGCGCAGGGCGAGTTCGACTGCACCGCCTTCCGCGACCGCACCGGCGGGCTGCACCTGGCGCTCAGCCACGGCACGATAGACACCGCCGACGAGGTGCTGGTGCGCGTGCACGAGCCGCTGTCGGTGATGGACCTGCTCGACACCCGCGGCAGCAGCCACTCGTGGCCGCTGCACAAGGCGCTGGCCACGCTGCAGGCCGCCGAGCGCGGCGTCGCCGTGCTGCTGAACTGCGGCGAAGACGTGCAGGCCCTGCTGTCGCACTGGCAGGAGACGCCTGCCGCCCCGGCCCGTTCGCGCGCGCAGATGGACCTGCGCACCTACGGCATCGGCGCCCAGATCCTGCGCGAGCTGGGCGTCACGAAGATGAAGCTGCTGGGCAGCCCGCGCCGCATGCCCAGCATGACCGGCTACGGGCTCGAAGTCACCGGCTTCGTCGCCCCCGAACACTGAGACAACCAGGAATCCCATGCAAGCAGCAGACAAGGGCCAGGCGGCCGACCTGGACGGCACCGACCTGCGCATAGGCATCGTGCAGGCCCGCTTCAACGACAAGCTGACACAGGCGCTGGCCGATGCCTGCATCGCCGAGCTGGTGCAGCTGGGCGTCGCCACCAAGCACATCAAGCACGTGACGGTGCCGGGCGCGCTCGAGGTGCCGGTGGCGCTGAACGCGATGGCCGCGAGCGACCGCTACGACGCGCTGGTCGCGCTGGGCTGCATCATCCGCGGCGAGACCTACCACTTCGAACTCGTGGCCAATGAAAGCGGTGCCGGCGTCAGCCGCATTGCGCTCGACCACGAGATCCCGATCGCCAACGCCATCCTGACCGTCGAGGACGAGACCCAGGCCTGGGCCCGCGCCGAAGAGAAGGGCCGCGATGCCGCCCGCGTCGCGGTCGAGATGGCCAACCTGCTGGAAGACCTGTCGTGAGCGACACCGAACCGAAGAAGCCCGCGCCCGCCGCGAGGCGGCCGGCCGCCAAGGGCGCCAAGCCATCGCCCAAGTCGTCGCGCCGCCGTTCGCGCGAGGCGGCGCTGCAGGGGCTCTACGAGTGGCTGCTGTCCGGTGCCGAAGCCGGCGTGATCGACGCCCACATGCGCGAGCAGGAAGGCTTCGACAAGGCCGATGCGGCGCACTTCGACGCGCTGCTGCACGGCTGCATCGCCGAGGCCGCCGACATCGACGCGGTGCTGGCGCGCCACGTCGACCGCAAGACCACCGAGCTGTCGCCGATCGAGCACGGCGTGCTGATGATCGGCGCCTACGAGCTGAAGCACTGCATCGACATCCCGTACAAGGTGGCGATCAACGAGGCGGTCGAGCTGGCCAAGAGCTTCGGCGGCACCGACGGCCACAAGTACGTGAACGGCGTGCTCGACAAGGCCGCCGCCGACCTGCGGCCGGTCGAGGTGGCGGCGTACCGCGCACAGCGGCGATGAAGCGATGAAGCTGGCCGGGCGGCTCGACCACATCGAGCCCTTCTACGTGATGGAGTGCGCGAAGGCGGCGGTCGAGCTGTCGCGCACCGCGGCCTGCGACCCGGCCCGGGGTGGCCGGCCGATGATCTTCCTGAACATCGGCGAGCCCGACTTCACCGCGCCGCCGCGCGTGCTGCAGGCGGCGCAGGACTGCCTGCAAGGCGGCCGCACGCAGTACACGCAGGCGACCGGCCTGCCGGCGTTGCGCGAGCGGCTGAGCCGCTGGTACGCCGAGCGCTTCCAGGTCGACGTCGCCCCCGAGCGCATCGTCATCACCGCCGGCGCATCGGCCGCGCTGCAGCTGGCCTGCCTGGCGCTGGTCGAGCGCGGCGACGAGGTGCTGATGCCCGACCCGAGCTACCCCTGCAACCGGCATTTCGTGGCCGCGGCCGACGGCATCGCGCGGCTGCTGCCGGCCTCGCCGGAACACCGTTTCCAGCCCGATGCGGACGCCGTGCGGGCCGCCTGGACGCCGGCCACGCGCGGCGTGCTGCTGGCATCGCCGTCCAACCCCACCGGCACCTCGATCGCCTTCGACGAGATGGGCCGCATCGTCGACGTGGTGCGCGCGCACGGCGGCTTCGCGATGGTCGACGAGATCTACCTCGGGCTCAGCTTCGACGATGCCTTCGGCCACACCGCGCTCGCGCACGGCGACGACGTGATCTCGATCAACAGCTTCTCCAAGTACTTCAGCATGACCGGCTGGCGCCTGGGCTGGCTGGTGCTGCCGCCGCAGCTGGTGGCGCCGGTCGAGCGGCTGGCGCAGAACCTCTACATCTGCCCGTCGTCGCCGGCCCAGCATGCGGCGCTGGCCTGCTTCGAACCCGAGTCGATCGCCGAGTTCGAACGCCGGCGCAGCGAGTTCCGCGCGCGCCGCGACTTCCTGGTGCCGGCGCTCGATGCGATGGGCCTGCGCGTGCCGGTGATGCCCGACGGCGCGTTCTACGCCTGGGCCGATTGCTCGGCGCATGCCGACAGCAGCTGGGACTTCTGCTTCCAGCTGATGAAGGAGGCCCAGGTCGCGATCACGCCGGGCCGCGATTTCGGGCCGCACGCGGCCGAGCGCTACATCCGGCTGTCGTACGCGAGCTCGATGCAGCAGCTGCGTGACGCGGTTCACAGGCTGCAGCAGCTGCTGTCGGTTTCGCGCTGAAGCGCCCGGCACCCCGTCTCCTGATTCGCAACGGCGTGTTACGAATGCACAGAACGCGGGGTTTTTTCAAGCCAGGGGCGCAAGCGCTTGGACTAAGCTGCGCACGTGGTGGACAACCGCCACACAAAACCGACCCGCCTCATGCCCGGCCCTGTTCCTGATCCTTCATCCGACATTGCCAATTCGTCGCCGGGTGCGCCCAAGTGGGGTGACACCGACCTCGGCCTGCCGGCACAGCCGCAGGCGGCGTTCCCGACCAACCCGCCGATGGGCGGGGCCGACCAGATGCCCACCATCGGCCACATCGGCCGCTATGCGCTGAAGTACCGCATCGGCGAAGGTGGCCTCGGCGTGGTCTATGCCGCGCACGATCCGCTGCTGTCGCGGCTGATCGCGATCAAGACCCTGAACCTCGAGATCTCGGCCGAGCAGCGCGACTCGTTCAACTCGCTGTTCCTGAACGAGGCGCGCGCCGCCGGCGGCCTGAGCCACCCGCACATCGTCACGGTGTTCGACGCCGGTGCCAGCGAGCAAGGCGCCTACATCGCGATGGAGCTGCTGAAGGGCCGCGACCTGCGCCAGCTGCGCCTCGAAGGCTGGCGCCCGTCGGCGCACCAGGCCGCGCTGATCGTGCGGCGCGTCGCCGACGCGCTGGCCTATGCGCATTCGAAGGGCGTGGTGCACCGCGACATCAAGCCGGCCAACATCTTCATGGTCGGGCGCACGCAGCCGCGCGTGCTCGACTTCGGCATCGCCCGCATCGCGCACCAGCACGACGCGAGCGGCGAGGACATCGTCGGCGGCTCGCCCTACTACATGTCGCCCGAGCAGGTGCGCCAGGAGCCGGTGGACCGGCGCTGCGACGTGTTCTCGCTCGGCGTCGTGCTGTACGAGCTGCTGGCCGACGTGCGCCCGTTCCGCGGCAACTCGCTGGCCGAGATCACGCGCGCGGTGGCCGAGTACAACCCGCCGACCGCACACGAGGTCGACAGCAGCGTGCCCAAGGCCTTGTCCGAGATCGCGGCACGCGCGATGGAGAAGAACCCCGACGACCGCTACCGCTCGGCGCGTGCGCTGTCGCGCGAGCTGCGGCACTGGCTCGAAGAACACCCGCACGATGCCGACAACGCCGACGAGGGCGCTGCCCAGCCGGCGGGACGGCGCCGCCTGGCCTGGGGCCTGGTGGCCGCCGCCGGCCTCGGCATTGCCGCCGCGGCCTGGTGGACGCTGATGCCGCAGCACGGTGATGCCCCCGTGGTCGCCACGGTGCCGGCCGCGTCGGCCGTCATCGTGGCCGCTGCGCCGGCCGTGCCGGTCCCCGAACCCGTGCCCGCGTCCGCCCCGGCTGCCGCCGTCGACAGCGCCGCGTCCTCACCCAACCCGGCGGCCGGCGCCTCGGCGCCGATCACCGTCGCCGCGGCGGCCGTGCCGGTGGCTGCCGCCGTCGCCCCCGAGCCGGTCTTCGCCGCCTCGGCCGCCGACACCGCCCGCAAGCCGAAGGAAACCCCCAAGGAGCGCCGCGCGCGCGAGGCCCGCGAGCGGGCCGCCGCGGCCACGCCGGTCATCGTCGCCACCGGCGTCGTGCGCCTGGCCATCAGCCCCTGGGGCCAGGTCGAGGTCGACGGCAAGCCGGTCGGCACCGCGCCACCGCTGAACGAACTCACGCTCAACGAAGGCCGCCACGTGGTGACGATTCGCAACGACGACTTTCCGCCTTACAGTTCGACGGTCCATGTCGTGCCGGGCCAGCCGGTCAACCTCAAATACCGATTCGGATCATGAGACTCAGCGTTGTCGCACCGGCCATCGTCTTCATCACCCTGTTCGCCGCCGGTTGCGCGCAGACGCCTCCGCCGCCGCCGGTCGGCCTGCTCGACGTCATCGCCCGCCCGGCCGAACGCGCGCTGCAGGGCGGCATCCGCGCCTACGAGGACGGCCAGTACCCCGAGGCCGAGAAGCAGCTGAACCTGGCGCTGAAGACCGGCCTCGTGTCGCCGCGCGACCAGGCGGCGGCGCAGAAGCACCTCGCCTTCATCTACTGCACCAGCAGCCGCACCGCCGATTGCGAGGCGGCTTTCCGGGCAGCGCGCTTCGCCGATCCGGCCTTCGCGCTGAACAAGTCGGAACAAGGCCACCCGGTGTGGGGCCCGGTCTGGAAGCGCGTGCAGCCATAATCGGCGCCGGACCGCGCGACGCCCGCGCGATCCACGTGCCCTGTTGCTGTACGCGTCAATGGCTGCCATCGACACTCCCGCCTTCATCCACCCGCTGCGCATCTACTGGGAAGACACCGACGCCGGCGGCGTGGTGTTCTATGCCAACTACCTGAAGTTCTTCGAACGGGCCCGCACGGAGTGGCTGCGTTCGCTGGGCTTCCACCAGGAGCGCATGCGCACCGAAGGGGGCGCGATGTTCATCGTCGCCGAGACGCAGGTGCGCTACCTGCGGCCGGCGCGGCTGGACGACAGGCTCGACGTCAGCGTGCGTGTGGTCGAATCGGGGCGTGCCAGCATCCGGCTCGCCCAGGCCGCGCGGCGCAGCGGCGAAACGCTGGCCGAGGGCGAGATCCGCATCGGCTGCGTCGACACCGGAACCTTCCGTCCGCGCAGAATTCCCAACGACATCCTCCACGCCATCGCATGAACCAAGATTTCTCCATCATCAGCCTGGTGCTGCATGCCAGCTTCGTCGTGCAGATCGTGATGTTCGGGCTGCTGCTCGTCTCGCTCGGCAGCTGGACGGTGATCTTCGGCAAGGTGTTCGGGCTGCGCAGGGTGCGCACGATGAACGAGGATTTCGAGCGCGAGTTCTGGGCCGGCAAGAACCTGAACGACCTGTTCAACACCGCGTCGCAGAAGGCCCACAGCGCCCCGCTGGAGCGCATCTTCGCGTCCGGCATGCGCGAGTTCATGAAGCTGCGCGAACGCCGCGTGGCCGACACCGGCGCGCTGCTCGACGGTTCGCGCCGCGCGATGCGCGCGAGCTTCCAGCGCGAGATGGACACCGTCGAGTCCAACCTGTCCTTCCTCGCGTCGGTCGGCTCGGTGTCGCCGTACGTGGGGCTGTTCGGCACCGTGTGGGGCATCATGCATGCCTTCGTCGGGCTGTCCAACCTGCAGCAGGTGACGCTCGCGACGGTGGCGCCCGGCATCGCCGAGGCGCTGGTGGCCACCGCGATCGGCCTGTTCGCGGCGATCCCGGCGGTGATCGCCTACAACCGCTTCGCGCGCGACATCGACCGCATCGCGATCCAGCTGGAGACCTTCATCGAGGAGTTCTCCAACATCCTGCAGCGCAACGCGACGCAGCCGCTGCCGGCCGGGCCGATCCCGGCCGCCGGTCCCGGGGTGCGCTGAGATGCCCGCCGTCGCCGGCCGCGGCACGCGCCGCCGCACCATCTCCGAGATGAACATGGTGCCCTTCATCGACGTGATGCTGGTGCTGCTGATCATCTTCATGGTCAGCGCACCGCTGATCACGACCGGCGTCGTCGACCTGCCGACCGTCGGCAAGAGCAAGCAGCAGCCCGAGCACGTGATCGAGGTCGTGATCGGCAAGGACGAAGCGCTGCGGCTGCGCGTGGACGGCAAGGAGCCGGCACCGCTGAAGCTCACCGCGCTGGCCGCCACCGTGAAGGAGGCCCAGGGCGGCAATGCGCAATCGCCGGTCGTGATCTCGGCCGACCGCCAGGTGAAGTACGAGGCCGTGGTGCGCGTGATGGACACGCTGCAGCGCGCAGGCGTGCAGCGCGTCGGCCTGTCGGTGAAGAACACGGGCACGTGACGACGCCATGAGCACCGCCAGCCTCCTGCACTTCTCGCAGCGCGACGCGCTGCGGCCGCCGAACGAGGACGGCTTCGGCGCCGGCTTCGCGTTCGCGGCCGGGGCGCACGTGCTGCTGATCACCGCGCTCGCGTTCGGCGTCAACTGGCAGTCGAGCGAACCGGCCAGCGTGTCGGCCGAGCTGTGGGCCGCGGTACCGCAGGCCGCCGCGCCGCGTGCCGTCGAGCCGCCGCCCGCGCCGCCCCCGCCTGCGCCCAAACCCGAACCGAAGGTCGAGACGCCGCCGCCCAAGCCCGCGCCTGCACCGGCCCCCGATCCGCAGATCGCGATCGAGAAGGAGAAGGAAAAGCAGAAGCGCGAGCTGAAGGCCCAGCAGGACAAGGAAGCCGAAGAGAAGAAGGCGCTGGAAGCCAAGAAGGCGGCCGACAAGGCCGAGCTCGACAAGAAGAAGAAAGAGACTGAGCGCCAGGCCGCGCAGCTCGAGGCGCAGCGCCAGGACAACCTGAAGCGCATCCTCGGCCAGGCCGGGGCCACCGGCGACGCCGGCGCCACCGGCACCGCGGCGCGCAGCGCCGGGCCTTCGGCCTCCTATGGCGGCAAGATCATGGGCGCGATCCGGCCCAACATCGTGCTGATCGACAGCATCGAAGGCAACCCGCGCGTCGAGATCGAACTGCGCGCCGGCCCGGACGGCAGCATCCTGAGCCGACGCGTCACCAAGAGCAGCGGCGTGAAGGAATGGGACGAGACGGTGTTGCGCGCCATCGACCGCACCGCCACGCTGCCGCGCGACGAGGACGGCCGCGTGCCGTCAACGCTGGTCATCGGCTTCCGGCCGCGCGACTTCTGAAGCCGGCAGCACCGCGACCGGCGCCTTGACGGCCGGTTCGCGACGCCCCAGCAGCCACGCCACCCAGCGCCCGTCGAACGACCAGCGCCCCCAGCTGACCAGCGCATCGCCCTCGCCGCAATCGACCCATTGCAGCGCGGGCTGCACCGGCTTGGCGGTGACCAGCGCGCCACCGGCGACGAAACGACGCAGGTTGGTCGCCAGCGCCGCATGGTCGCCGCCGGCGATGAAGACCTCGGGGTGCGAGGTGCTCTGCGAGGTCGGGCCGGCGGCCGGCCTGCCGTCCTCGACGATCAGGCCGCTGCCTTCGATCCAGGCCGGTGCGCGGCCCGGCAGCACCAGCAGCGGCGCATCGCAGACCAGGCGCATGCCGTCGCCCACCATCACCTGGCGGCCGCCGATCGCGACGCAGCGTTCCTCGAACAGCGTGACGTTGCGGCGCTTCAGGATGCGCTGCATGCGCTGCTGTGCCGAGGCCGGGAAGCCGGGCAACGGCGGCCCGCCGTTGGTCACCAGCGCGACGCGCGCTCGCTTGCCCAGGCGGCGCTGCACCGCCAGCGACAGCTCGACGCCGGCCACGCCCGCACCGATCACGACGACGCTCAGCGTGTGCTGCTGCGCGAGGCCCAGCAGGGCTTCCCACAGGCGCACGAACTGCTCGGTGGGTTGCATGAACAGCGCATGCTCGCGGGCGCCTTCGATCGCGTCACGGTCCATCCCGGGGTCGGCGTCCAGGCTCAGCGCGTCGTAGGCGATCTCCTGGCCGTCGGCCAGCGTGATGCGGCGCGTGCCGGCATCCAGCGTGGCGACCTGCCCTTCGATCAAGGTGACGTGGCCGCGCTGCGCGACCGGCAGCAAGGGCGTGACGCTGTCGTCCAGGCTGCGCCGGCCGGCGATCCAGCCGGCGAGATGCTGTGCGGCCATCGGGCGCAGCGAGGGATGGACCAGCGTGACCTGGGTGGCGGGCAGCGGCTGCGCCGCCAGCTCGCGCAGCACCTGTTGGTGGGCGGGCCCGGCGCCCAGCAGGACGAGATGCTTCATCGAAGGGGTCGTGGGCGAGACAACAAAACCCCCGATTGTGATGGATGTCGCATCGCTCCCGGATCGACCTCCAGGCGACGGATGTCCCGTCGTCCCGGAGCCCGGATGCCAATCCGGGAGGCGCCCGTCCTTCAGCGCGCGAAACCCAGGCGCGGCGCCATCCACCGGTCCGCCGACAAGGCCCCCGGGCCCCACAGCGCCAGCCCGGCCAGCAGGCTGCCCCAGAACACGTGCTGCTGCAGCGCCGCCGGTGCGATCTCGGACAGGCTGATGGCCGCCACCACGTTCATCACCGACAGCCCCAGCGCCGCGAAGCGCCCCGCCAGCCCCAGCACCAGCAACACCGGCAGCACCAGCTCGCCCGCCGTGCCCATCACCGCGGCGAGGGCCGGCGGCAGCAGCGGCACGTGGTATTCGTCGTTGAACAGCGCCAACGTGGTGTCCCAGTCGCGGATCTTCGTCAGGCCGGACAGGAAGAAGGCCTGCGCGACGTACAGCCGCGCGGCCAGCTGCGCCACCGGCTGCAGCGACTCGAGCAGCGCGACGAAGCGGGTCCACAGGGTCAGCAAGGGGGTGATGCTCATGGGAGTCTTTCGATGGAGGGCCTCGCAGGCTGCAAGGATCGAGGCTTGGTCGCCGCAGCCCGCGGATTCTTGCAACGCCGCTCAGAGGCGCCGCACGCCGGCCAGCAGCCGGCGCAGGTGCAAGGCATCGATCAGCCAGGGCTGGACCTCGAAGGCCTCGCCCGCGGACGCCAGCGCCTCGGCCAGCGGCCGCCGTGCCAGCACCGCCTGCGTCCAGCGAGCCTCGGCCGCGACGATCGGCTGCACGCGGGCACGCCAGCCTTCGCGCCAGACCAGCGCGTGTTCGCCGTGGCCTGCGGCCAGCGCATCGCGCGCTTCGGCCAGGCGGTCTTCGCTGTCGGCGCCAGGCCGGTGGGCGAGCCACAGCGTCGCCACCGGCCAGTGGCTGGACAGCACGGCGACGCCGGGAACCAGGGCCAGCGCCAGTTCGGCCGGGTCGGCCTCGGCCAGCCAGGCGAGGCTTGCCATGTCGCATTCGACCTCGGCGGCCTGCTCGCAGCGGGCGACCAGCGCATCCAGCCGCGCGCTGTCCGCCACATAGGGCGCGTCGGCCAGCTGTTCGCTTGCGGCGATGAAGTCCGGCAGGCCGTCGCCGAACTCGGCCAGGTCGCCGCGCTGCGGCGGCTGCGCGTGCCAGAACGCGCGCGCCAGCGCGGCGAACGATTCATCGCCCAGCATCGCCTGCACGGTCGGGTAGCGCGCCGCGAGCGAGCGTTCGGCCGACATGCCGCCGTTCGCCTGGTAGGCTTGCCAGCCGCGCAACAGGCGGGCGCCCTGCTCCTGCACCGCGTCGCCGAGCGATGCGCCGCCATCGCGCGACCACAGGCTGTGCAGCAGCGCCTGCTGGCGTTCGAGTTCGTTCATGTCGCCTGTGCCCCGGCCATCACGCGATCGGCCCGTGCGGCCTCGTCCAGCAGCACCTCGAGCGGCGGCAGGTCGGTGTCCCATTCGACCAGCGTCGGCCGCGCGCCCAGCCGCTTCACTGCATGCGCGTACACCTGCCACACCGGCTCGTGCACGCGGCTGCCGTGGTCGTCGATCACGATGTCGGGCAGTTCGAGGTAGCCGGCCAAGTGGATCTCGCCGACGCTCGCGGCGTCGATCGCGTCGACCCAGCCGCAGGCCTCGCGCACCGGGTCGATCCCGCGGTTCAGCGCATTGACGACCAGGTTGTTGACGTCCAGCAGCAGCCCGCAGCCGCTGCGGCGCGTCAGCTGGTTGAAGAAGTCGGGTTCGCTCATCTCCCGGTCGGCCCAGGCCAGGTAGGCCGACAGGTTCTCGACCAGGATGGGGCGGCGCAGCCGCTCCTGCACCTGCATCACGTTGCACACCATCACCTCCAGCGCCTCGCGCGTGAAGGCGAGCGGCAGCAGGTCGTTGGCGTGCAGCATCGCCGCCGGGCCCGGCGCGCGCGCGAAGCTCGCGTGGTCGGACACCCGCACCGGCTGGATGCGTTCGGCCAGCCGGGCCAGCCGGTCGAGGTGCCAGGCGTCCAGCCCGCAGGCCGAGCCGAGCGACAGCCCGACGCCGTGCAGGCTGACGTCCCAATGCGAGCGCGCCTCGTGCAGCACCGCGAGTGCGGCGCCGCCGTCGGCGAAGAAGTTCTCGGAATGGACCTCGACGAAGCCCGGGGCAGGCCTGCCGCGTGGGTCGGCCAGCAGCGCGTCGTAGTGCGGCTGGCGCAGGCCGATGCCCGCGCCTGCGGCCGTGCTCACTTCTTCTTGGCTTCCTCGGCGGTCTTGCCGCCCAGGCTCGTGCAGGTGCCCTTGGCGACGTACTTCCACTCGTCGGCGCCGTTGTCGACCTTGGACTGGCCGGCGCACGAGTGCGTGCCCGAGGTGTTGGCGCAGTCGTTCTGGCCTGCCTTGGCGATGCCGAAGCACTTTTCCTTCGCCTTCTCGTCGGCGGCGTTGGCGTGGCTCAACAGGCCCAGGGCCAGCACGGAAGCGAGGGCGGAGGAAGCGATCAGGCGGTTGTTCATGGGAATCTCCTTGCGGTGGTTGAAACGACCCGCTTGTGTCGGACACAGCGGGCCGTTCTTACACCGGTGGATTCCATCACATCCGCACCCCGGATTGTCATCCGGGCTACTGCCAGCCCCCTCCGAGCGACCGAATGAGCCCGACCGTGTTGGTCGCCCAGGTCCCGCGCAGCTTCACCGCCTGCCGCTCGACGCTCAACAGGTCGCGCTGCGCTTCCATCAGCTGCAGGTAGCTGTCCTCGCCGGCACGATAACGCTTGTCGGCCAGCTCTGCCGCGCGTCGAGCAGACGCCACCGCCTCGTCGGTGAAGCTCACCTGCTCGCGCACGGCACGCAGCCCGGCCAGGTTGTCCTCGACGTCGGCAAAGGCCACCAGCACGGACTGCCGGTAGTCTGCCACCGCGCCTTCGAGCTGCGCCTCGGCGCGCTTGATGGCCGCCTTGTTGCGCCCGCCGTCGATGATCGGCAGCGAGAACACCAGGCTGGTCAGCCACGACTGGGCGTTCGTCTTGAACAGCTCGCTCAGCTCGTTCGACGCATAGCCGCCGTTGGCCGTCAGCGTCAGCGCCGGGAACAGCGCCGACTTGGCCACGCCGACCCGCGCCGTCGCAGCCGCCATGCTGCGCTGCGCCGCGGTGACGTCCGGGCGGCGTTCCAGCAGCGACGACGGCACGCCGGGCGGCACCACCGGCACGCTCGCGTCCAGCGCCAGCGGCTGGTTGTCGAACGCGAAACCGGACGGCGCCTGGCCGAGCAGCAGCGCCAGCGCATGCTCCAGCCGCGCCCGCGTGCCGCGCAGCGCGACGACCTCGCCCTGCAGCGTCGACAGCTCGGTGCGCGAACGCGCCACGTCGATCTCGGCCACGTCGCCGGCCTGGAAGCGCTTGCCGATCAGGCGCACGTTCTCGGTGCGCAGCGCGACGGTGGCATCCAGCTGCGCCGCCTCGGCATCGGTCGCGCGCAGCGCAAAGTAGGTCTGCGCGACGTCGGCCTGCAGCGCCAGCAGCACCGAGCGGTAGCTCGCCTCGACCTGCTCGGCATCCGCCTTCGCCGCATTGACGCCGTTGCCGACGCGCTGGAACAGATCGACCTCGTAGCTCGCCCCCAGCCCGGCGTTGTAGACCGTGGCCGGCGACACCGCCGTGCCTGCCGGCACACCCAGCTGGGCCGGCGACTGCCGGCTGCGCGTGGCACCGGCATTCAGCCCCAGTTGCGGCCAGCGGTCGGCCTCGGCGCTGCCGAGCGCGGCTCGCGCCGCCTTGACCCGCGCAGCGGCCGACGCGAGCGTCGGGTTGGCCTTGGCGGCCTGCTCTTCCAGCGCATCCAGCTTCGCGTCGCCGAAGGTGGTCCACCAGGCGCCGCGCTGCTGCGCTTCGGAAGGCGTCGCCGCCTTCCACGCCGACTCGACCGCGGTCACTTCCTTGTAGGCCGACGGCACCGCGATGTCGGGTTGCGGCACGGCCGGCGCCAGCGAGCAGCCCGCCAGCACCAGCGCCGCCACCAGCGCCGTGGTCTTGAACAATGTTTGAGTTGTCATCGTCTTTGCACTCATGCCGACGCTCCGTGGGCGGAGGCCGCCGGGGCGGCGCCGGAGCGCCCTTCGATCGCCACCGCGAGCTTGCGCAGCAGCACGTAGAACAGCGGGGTCAGGAACAGGCCGAACAGCGTCACGCCCAGCATCCCGGCGAACACCGCGACGCCCATCGCATGGCGCATCTCGGAACCGGCGCCCGACGAGAACACCAGCGGCAGCACGCCCATGATGAACGCGATCGACGTCATCAGGATCGGGCGCAGCCGCAGGTGGCAGGCCTCGAGCGCGGCTTCGACGATGCCCTTGCCGTGGTGCTCCAGGTCGCGTGCGAACTCGACGATCAGGATCGCGTTCTTGGACGCCAGCCCCACCAGCACGAACAACGCGATCTGCGTGAAGATGTTGTTGTCGCCATGCGTCAGGTAGACACCCGTCAGCGCGCACAGGATGGACGCCGGCACGATCAGGATCACCGCCAGCGGCAGCGTCCAGCTCTCGTACTGCGCCGCCAGCACCAGGAACACCAGCAGCACGCACAGCGGGAACACGATCACCATGGTGTTGCCGGCCAGGATCTCCTGGTAGGTCAGGTCGGTCCACTCGAAGCTGATGCCGCGCGGCAGCGTCTCGGTGGCGAGCTTGGCCATGATGTCCTGCGCCTGGCCGGACGACACGCCCGGCGCGGCACCGCCGTTGAAGTCGGCCGCCATGTACGAGTTGTAGCGCTCGACGCGGTCCGGCCCGTAGGTGTTGCTGACGTTCACCAGGCTGCCCAGCGGCACCATCTCCTGGGCTGCGTTGCGCACCTTGAACTGCCCGATGGCCGACGCGTCGGAACGGAACGGCGCATCCGCCTGCGCGATCACCTGGTAGGTGCGGCCGAACTTGTTGAAGTCGTTGATGTAGAGCGAACCGAGGTTGATCTGCATCGTGTCGAAGATCTCCGACAGCGGCACGCCCAGCTGCTTGGCCTTGGTGCGGTCGACGTCGGCCTTCAGCTGCGGCACGTTGATCTGGTAGCCCGAGAACACGCCCGCCAGCTGCGGCGTCTGCCAGGCCTTCATCTGCAGGGCCTGCACCGCCTGGTACAGCGCGTCGGGGCCCAGGTTGGCGCGGTCTTCGACGTACAGCTTGAAGCCGCCGATCGTGCCCAGCCCGTTCACCGGAGGCGGCGGGAACACCATGATGAAGGCGTCCTGGATCGCGCCCAGGCGCTTGTTGACCTCGGCCGCGATCGCGCCGCTGGACAGGTTGGCGCCCTTGCGCTTGTCGAAGTCGTCGAGCGTGTAGAACACGATGCCCGAGTTGGGCGCGTTCATGAAGCCGTGGATCGACAGGCCCGGGAAGGCCACCGAGTTCTTCACGCCCGGCACCGATTGCGCGATCTCCGACATGCGGCGGATCACGTTCTCGGTGCGGTCCAGCGAAGCCGCATCCGGCAGCTGCGCGAAGCCCACCAGGTACTGCTTGTCCTGCGCCGGAACGAAGCCCGACGGCACGGCACGGAACATGAACACCGCGCCGACGATCAGCAGCACATAGACGACCAGCGTCGCGCCCTTGTGCGCCAGCACGCGCTTGACGCCGCCGGTGTAGCTGCGCGACGAGCGGTCGAAGAAGCGGTTGAAGACGCGGAAGAAGCCGCCGAAGGCCCAGTCCATGCCACGCGTGAGCCGATCCTTCGGCGCGTCATGCGGCTTGAGCAGCACGGCGGCCAGTGCCGGCGAGAGCGTCAGCGAGTTGAAGGCCGAGATCACGGTGGAGATCGCGATCGTCAGGGCGAACTGGCGGTAGAACTGGCCGGTCAGGCCCGACACGAAGGCGATCGGCACGAACACCGCGCACAGCACCAGCGCGATCGCGATGATCGGGCCGGACACTTCCTTCATGGCCTGCACGGTGGCGTCGCGCGGGTTGAGGCCGCGCGCGATGTTGCGCTCGACGTTCTCGACCACCACGATCGCATCGTCCACCACGATGCCGATGGCCAGCACCAGGCCGAACAGCGACAGCGTGTTGATCGAGAAGCCGAAGCCCAGCAGCACCGCCATCGTGCCGATCACCGACACCGGCACGGCCAGCAGCGGGATCAGCGAGGCACGCCAGGTCTGCAGGAACACGATCACCACCAGCACCACCAGCGCGACGGCTTCGAGCAGCGTGTGGATCACCGCCTCGATCGAGTCGCGCACGAACTGCGTCGGGTCATAGACGATGGCGTATTCGAGGTCCTGCGGGAAGTCCTTCTTCAGCTCTTCCATCAGCGCGCGCACGTCGGTCGAGATCTGCAGCGCGTTCGACTGCGGCGCCTCGAACAGGCCGAGCGCGACCGCCGGCTTGTTGTTCAGCAGCGAGCGCAGCGAGTAGGTGGACGCGCCCAGCTCGAGGCGAGCCACGTCGCGCAAGCGGATCACGCCACCGCTGGCGGCGGCGCTGCCGGTCTTGATGATGATGTCGCCGAACTCCTGCTCGGTGCTCAGCCGGCCCTGGGTGTTGACCGACAGCTGGAACGGCGCATCCTTGGCGGGCGAGGCGCCCACCACGCCGGCGGCCACCTGCACGTTCTGCTCGCGGATCGCGGCCACCACGTCGGGCGCGGTCAGGCCGCGCGCGGCGATCTTCTGCGGGTCGAGCCAGACGCGCATCGAGTAGTCGCCGGCTCCGAACACCTGCACCTGGCCCATGCCCGCGACGCGGGCGAGGCGGTCCTTGATGTTGAGCACCGCGTAGTTGCGCAGGTACACCTCGTCATAGCGCGAGTTCGGCGAGAGCAGGTGCACCACCATCGTGATGTTGGGCGAGCTCTTGACCGTGGTCACGCCGATCTGGCGCACTTCTTCCGGCAGGCGCGCGAGGGCGCGCTGCACGCGGTTCTGCACCTGCGTCTCGGCCTGCTCGACGTTGGTGCCGACCTTGAAGGTGACCGTCAGGTTCATGCCGCCGTCGCCGGTGGCCTGCGAGGCCATGTACAGCATGTTCTCGGTGCCGTTGATGGCCTCTTCGAGCGGGGCTGCGACGGTCTGCGCGATCACGGTCGGGTTGGCACCCGGGAAGCGCGTGCTGACGACGACCGACGGCGGCACGACCTCGGGGTATTCCGAGATCGGCAGCCGGAAGATCGCGATCAACCCGGCAAGGAACAGCAGGATGGACAGCACGGCCGCGAAGATCGGCCTGTCCACGAAGAATTTTGAGAATCGCATGGGGTGTCTCGGTCTGTCTTTCTGTCGAACCGGTTATTGGCGGGCCGGAGCGCTGGCGGCCGCATCGGCGGACATCGCGACGACTTCCGGCGCGACCGGCGAACCGGGGCGCACGCGTTGCAGGCCATTGACGACGATGCGTTCGCCCGGCTTCAGGCCGGAACGCGCGACGCGCAGGCCGTCAACCAGCGGGCCCAGTTGCACGACGCGGTACTCGGCCTTGTTCTCGGCGTTGACGACGTAGACGTACTTGCGGTTCTGGTCGGTGCCGATCGCGGCGTCGTTGATCAGCAGCGCGGCCGGGGCGCCGACGTCGGCACCGACCTGCACGCGCGCGAACAGGCCGGGGATCAGCAGGCCGTCCTTGTTCTCCAGCACCGCGCGCATGCGCACCGTGCCCGAGGCCGGGTCGACGCGGTTGTCGATGAAGTCGAGGCGGCCTTCGTGCGGGAAGCCGGTCTCGTTGGTCAGCCCGGTGCGCACCTTGACGCCCTTGCCGCCTTCGCGGGCAGCGCCGCCGATGCTCAGGAAGGTGGACTCGTCGCCGTCGAAGCTCACGTAGACCGGGCTGATCGAGACCAGCGAGGTCAGCACGACGCTGCTGTCGATCAGGTTGCCGACGGTCACCTCGGCCTTGCCGATGCGGCCGGCGAACGGCGCACGCACCGTGGTGTAGTCGAGGTTCAGCCGGGCCACCGCGAGCGCGGCCTGGTCGGCCTGCGCACCGGCTTCGAGCTGGCGGGCGCTGGCCGCGCGTTCATCGAAATCGCGCTGGGCGATCGCGTTGTCGGCCATCAGGCGCTTGGAGCGCTCGAGCTCGGTGCGGCCGAGTTCGGCCTTGGCCTTCGAACTGGCGACCGCGGCCTCCAGCTTGGCCACCTCGGCCTGGTAGCTGCGCGGATCGATCACGAACAGCACGTCGCCCTTCTTGACCAGCGCGCCCGGCTTGAACTGCACCGAGTCGATGGTGCCGGGGACGCGGGCGCGGATCTGCGCCGATTCGACCGCCTCGATGCGGCCGGAGAAATCCTGCTGCTCGACCACGTTGCGCGACACGACGGCCGCCACGCTGACCGGCGGGGCCGGCGGCGGGCCACCGGCGGGCGCCGCCTGCGCTTCGCCGCGCGAGCAGCCGGCCAGGGACAACAGGGCCGCCGAAACCAGCGTGAGCGCCAGGGTCGACAGCATCAGGGGGGTGGGTCGCAGATTCATGGTTTTTCCTGGACAAACGAGAGACGGATCGCATCTCCCCAATGGAATAGGTCACAGTCACCGGGAATACCCGGTGCTGCGTTGCACCATCGAATGTATTGGTCTGCGAATCAGTTATAAAGTAGCGTTTCGCGGAATGACTGTTCAGGATTCAAGACAATGGACACCATCAAAGCCATGCAAGCTTTCGTCGGCGTGGTCAACACCGGCGGATTCACGAGCGCAGCCGAGCTGCTGAACATGCCCAAGGCCACGCTGTCGGCCAGCGTGGCCGAGCTGGAAGGCCACCTGAAGGTGCGGCTGCTGCACCGCACGACGCGCAAGGTGTCGGTGACGGCGGACGGCGCGGCCTATTACGAACGCTGCGTGCGCATCCTGGAAGACCTGCGCGACGCCGAGGAGTCGTTCTCGTCCAGCGCCGCGTCGCCGCGCGGCAAGCTGCGGGTGGACGTGAGCACCGCGGTGGCGAGCCGGCTGCTGATCCCGCTGCTGCCGTCGTTCTTCGAACGCTACCCCGACATCGAGCTCGAGCTGGGCTGCAGCGACCGGCCGCTGAACCTGCTGAGCGAGGGCATCGACTGCGCGCTGCGCGTGGGCGAGGTGCAGGACCCGTCGGTGGTGGTGCGGCGCGTCGGCACGATGAACCTGGTGACCTGCGCGACCACCGGCTACCTGGCGCGCCGCGGCCGGCCGCAGCACCCGCTGGACCTGAAGAAGCACACCTGCCTGAACTATTTCTCGCTGCGCACGGGCCAGGTGTTCGACTGGGAATTCGTGCGCAACGGCGAGCGCATCCTGCTGCCGGTGGACAGCCCGCTGACGCTGAACGATTCCAACGCCTACGTCGACGCCTGCCTGGCCGGGCTGGGCGTCGGGCGGTTGCCGACCTACATGTTCCGCCAGTACCCGAGCTGCGGCGTGCTGGAACTGCTGATGTGCGACTGGCTGTCGGACGAGATCCCGTTCCACGTGGTGTACCCGTCGAACCGCCACCTGTCGTCCAAGGTGCGGGTATTCGTCGACTGGGTGGCCGAGATCCTGGAGCACCACACCGGCATGAAGATGTGCAACGAAGCCAAGGCGGCGCGCGAGCGCAGCGGGCTGAAGATGGCGCCGAACAAGACGGTGCAGCTGCTCGAGGCGCAGCCGCACTGAGCACTCCGAGCACTCCTGCCCACTCGAACGCGGGGAGCCTGAGCCGGGGATTCAAGCGCAGGGCGCTTCGGCCGAAGATCAGGGCATGCAACTCCCGTATGCCCTCACCCGTGCCGCCTGGCCCGCCGCCGCACTGACCGCTTTTGCCGCGGTCGCCGGCGAGCGGCTGATCGACACCCAGCAGCGCAAGTGGATCTTCCGGCCGCAAAAGCAGAACCGTTGGTCGCAAGCGCGCGCGCTGCGCCGGCTGAGCGACATGCAGGAGGTCTGGATCGGCTTCGAATCGAAGGTGAGCGGGATTCCCGCGCGCCTGCACGGGCTGTGGCTGCCGCACCCGGATGCGCAGGCGCCGCTGCTGCTGTACCTGCACGGCGCCCAGCATGAGGTGACCAGCAGCGCCGACCGGCTGCGCCGCCTGCAACGCATGGGGTTCTCGGTGCTGGCGGTCGACTACCGTGGTTTCGGCAAGAGCGGCAGCGAACTGCCGTCCGAGGCCAGCGCCTATGAAGACGCCCACGCCGCCTGGCAATGGCTCGCGGCACAGCAGCCGGGGCGCGCGCGCTACATCTTCGGCCATTCGCTGGGTGGCGCGATCGCGATCCACCTGGCGGCCGAGGTCGACGATGCGGCGGGGCTGATCATCGAGAGCAGCTTCACCTCGATGTCCGACGTGGTCGCGAGCTTCAGCCAGGGCTGGTCGGCGGTGCGCCGCTTCATCACGCAGCGCTTCGACGCGGCGCAGAAGATCCGCACGGTGCGCGCCCCGGTGCTGGTGGTGCATGGCGACCGCGACCTGCTGATCCCGCATGCGCTGGGTCGGGCGCTGTACGACGCCGCGGTGTCGAGCAAGCGCTTCGTGCTGGTGCCGGGGGGGTCGCACCACGACACGCACGCGGTCGGCGAAGGGCCGCTGCGGCAGGCCTTGTTCGAGCTGTTCGGGCTGCCGGCCTAGGCTTCACATGTTCCAATCGGGGATTCCCGATCTGGAACTGCCATGGCCACGCTGAAACTGAAGAAGACCGCGGGCAACTCCGCCCCGGACAAGCCGGCGCGCGCACCCGTGCGGGGCGCCGGGGCCGGTGTGCAGAAGCGGCCGACGCTGGCCCAAGCCCAGGCTGACCGCGCCGAGCGCGAGGCGCGCTACCAGGAACAGCTGCGCCAGCGTTTCGGCGACCAGGCACCGCCGGAGTTCGCCCGCCGCGGCGAGCCCTCGCCTCGGCCCGCACCGAAGTTCACGCCAAAACCGGCATCAAAGGCCCCGCCGCAGGCCGAGGGCCGCCCGCGCCGCGATCCGTTGCCGCCGGCCCGCCGTGCGCAGCCCGCTGGCCCGGCCCCGTCCCGCAACGGCCCGAACACCGCCTTCGGGCGCCCGGCCGGCAACACGGCCTTCGGCAACCGCCCTGCCCCGTCGCGCCGCAACGAACGCTTCGAACGCGAGGACGACGACGAGCCATTCGTCCACCCCGAGCAGCCGGGCAGCCTGCGCCTGTCCAAGCGCATGAGCGAGCTGGGCATCGCGTCGCGCCGCGAGGCCGACGAGTGGATCCCCAAGGGCTGGGTGCGCGTGGACGACCGCGTCGTCAAGGAACTCGGCTCGCGCGTGATGCCCGGCCAGCGCATCACCGTCGACGCGCAGGCGCGCCACCAGCAGGCGCAGCGCGTCACGGTGTTGATCAACAAGCCGGTCGGCTACGTCAGCGGCCAGGCGGAAGACGGCTACGAGCCGGCCTACGTGCTGGTGACGCCGCAGAACCAGTGGCACGACGACAACTCCGGCATCCGCTTCCTGCACACCCACCTGCGCAGCCTGGCACCGGCCGGGCGGCTCGACATCGACTCGGTCGGCCTGCTGGTGCTGACGCAGGACGGCCGCGTCGCCAAGCAGCTGATCGGCGAGAACAGCGAGGTCGAGAAGGAGTACCTGGTGCGGGTGCAGCTGAAGGCCGGCGGCCGGTTGCCCGACGGCGACCTGGCGCTGCTGCGCCACGGCCTCGAGCTCGACGGCGAGCCGCTGCGCGAGGCGCAGGTGGAGTGGGTCAACGACGACCAGCTGCGCTTCGTGCTGCGCGAAGGCAAGAAGCGCCAGATCCGCCGCATGTGCGAGGCGGTCGGGCTGGAGGTGCTGGGCCTGAAGCGCGTGCGCATCGGCCGCGTGATGCTGGGCGACCTGCCGGCCGGCCAGTGGCGCTACCTGCGGCCGGACGAGGCGTTCTGAGCACCTGGGCGTACACCGAGCTGCCAGCACCGCTCGGGCTGCGGGTGTGGTGGCTGCGGCTGGACGAGATGCCGGGCGCCGCGGCGCTGGCCACGCTGTCGGCCGACGAGCACGCACGCGGCGCGCGCTTCGCATTCGAAGGCCTGCGGCGGCGTCACCTGGCCTCGCACGTCGCGCTGCGGGCGATCCTGGCGCAGCAGACCGGCCTCGCGCCGGGCGCGCTGGTGTTCGGCGAGGGGCCGTTCGGCAAGCCCTTCCTGCAGGCGCCGGCGAACTGCGTCTTCAACATGAGCCACAGCGACGACGTCGCGGTGATCGCGGTCGCTCCGGACGCACCGGCCGGCGCCGGGATCGGCATCGACGTCGAGGTGCTGCGCCCGATGCGCGACGCCGTCGCGTTGGCGGAGCGCAACTTCACCGAGGCGGAGCAGCACGAGCTGCTGGCCGCCCCGGCCGAGCAGCGCGACCTGGTCTTCATGCGAGGCTGGACGCGCAAGGAGGCGTGCCTGAAGGCGATCGGCAGCGGCTTGTCGATTCCGCCGGAGAAGGCCGATGCCGGGCTGCAGGTCACGCCCCGCGAACTCGTCGTCGAGCATGGCGGCGCCTGCCACCGGCTGCGCGTCGCGTCGCTGCCGGAGCATCTCGGCACGGCCATCGCCGTCGCCAGCACCTGAAGCTCACGCAGCGCGGGCCTTGCGGAACGTCAGGTTGATCCGGCACCGCCCCGTCGCCGCATGCTCGCCATCGGCCAGCGGCGCGACCCCGTGGAACGCCAGCCGCGAGGCCCCGCCCCACACCGCCACGTCGCCATGCGCCAGCCGCAGCCGCTTCACCGGTGCCTGCCTTTCCAGCCCACCGAACAGGAACACCGCCGGCAGCCCGAGCGACACCGAGACGATCGGCGCCCTCAGGTCGTGCTCGTCGCGGTCCTGGTGCAGCGACAGCCGCGCACCCGGCTGGTAGAAGTTCACCAGGCAGGCGTCCGGCGCGAAGCCGTCGAAGCCGGCCGACGCGGCGGCGTGCCGCGCCAGCTCGCGGAACGAGCCCGGCATCGCGGGCCACGGCATGCCGGCCAGCGGATCCACCGCGTCGTAGCGGTAGCCGCGCCGGTCCGACATCCAGCCGAGTTCGCCGCAGTTGGTCATCGCCACCGACATGCGCTGCCCGCCCGGCGTCACCAGGTGCCGCCACGGCGACGCGGCGAGCACCGGCTGCAGGTCGGCCAGCAGCGTCGGCGCCACCGCGAACGCGAGTCGCCGCAGCACCACGGCGCCGTCGGCGATCGTCTCCAGCGACGGCGGCCCGTCGTCGATCGCGTCGAACAGGTCGCCGGTCATTGCAGCGAGGTCACGGCGCCTTCTGGAAGCCGGCGTCCGGCATGAACCAGCTGTCGCTGACCGGCTTGACCTCCAGCGTCTTCACTTCGTAGTTGTAGACCAGCAGCGGCCCGCCGGCCCCGGCCGCCTTGTCGCCGCCACCGCCCATCAACCCGCCCAGCAGGCTGCCGACGCTCGGTGCCGTGGTGTTGCCGCGCGCGGCCGACGCGTCGTCGCCGCAGGCATTGCCCTCGGCCGTCCACGACAGTGTCATCGCCATCGGGTAGCCGCGCACCTTCTTCAGCTCGTTGCCCCAGGCCGCCGTGGTCTTGGCGTTCGCGCCGCCCATGTTGCGCATCAGTGCGCCCAGCGAGCCCATCACCTCCTTCGGCAGGTACTTGCCGAACGGATGCTCGGCCGTCGACAGCGCCGCCGCGTGGCGCGCCTGGAAGGCCTGCGTGAGCGCCTGTACCTCCTTCACCGTGCCGACCTCGGGCGTGGTCCACAGGTCGAGCAGAACGCGGTTGCTGTTGCGCCGGCCCTGCGGGTCTTCCAGCTCCATCACCCAGTTGATCTGGATGCGCTCGCTGTTCAGCGTGCCGATCGCCTTGCGCTCGCCGGTCGGCGTGACCTTCAGCTCGTTCTTCTTCAACGCCAGCGGGCACGACGGCTCCGAAGGCTTCGACGGCTGCTCGGGCTGCTTCGGCTTGTCGGGCTGCGGCGGCTGCGGCCGCGCACAACCGGCCAGCGGACATTCGGTGTACGTCTTCTTCGCGAGGTTCTGCGTCCACACCAGCTTCCTGTCGAGCCGGGTGATGTCGGACGAGCGCGTGTCGCCGGCGAAGCTGCGCAGCAAGCGGTTGTCGAAGGCGAGCACGGCGTCGTTGCGGCGCATGTCGGCGCGCGTCTCGCTGAGCTGCTGGCCGCGCATCACCGGCATCACCGCACCGTCGATCGAATAGCTGCTGCCCAGCACCGCGGTGCGTGCCGCCGGGGCGGCGGACGGCACCTCGGGCAGCGTGGCCGGGGCCGCGGGCGGCGCCGCGGCCGCCGGCGTCTCGGCGCCGCCCGGTGCAGCCGGCGTGCCGCCGCCGAACGGGTTCGGCACGTTGGCGCAGGCGGCCAGCGCCAGCGCGGCGGCGGCCGGCGACAGGCGCACGAGGCGGGAAGTCAGGGTCATCGCAGCACTCCGGCTCGGGGGGACGCGGCATCGTAGCCTCAACCGCGATCGGCGGATCTGCGGGCACGCAGGCGTGTTTTTCCGCGTATCGCCGGCACGCGCCGCGCCGGACAATCCGCGCGTGAACCGCCTCCTCCGCCCCCGTCACTGGCCGCTGCGCCTGCAGGCGCAGGCACTGACCTGCGTGCTGCTGATGGCGCTGTCGCTCACCGTGGGCCAGCTGTGGTCGCAGCGCGCCGCCGACCAGGTGCGCGAGGAAACCGGTGCCGCGCTGCTGCAGACGGCACGCAACATGGCCGACCGGCTGTCGCACGAGATGGCCGAGCGCGTGCGCGACGTGCGGCTGCTGTCGCAGCTCGACGTGCTGCGCGGCGCCACCGCGCCGGCCGAGGTGCGCGCCGCGCTCGAACGGTTGCGCGCCACGCTGCCGGCCTATGCCTGGATCGGCGTCACCGACGCCGACGGCAAGGTGGTCGCCGCCACCGACGACGTGCTGCTCGGCCAGTCGGCCGCCGCGCGCCCGGCGTTCCAGAACGGTCGGCAGGGGCTGTGGACCGGCGACGTGCACGAGGCGGTGATGCTGGCGCAGTACGCGCCGCATTCGCCCGGCGAGGCGGTCAAGTTCGTCGACGTCGCCGCGCCCATCCAGCGTCCGGATGGCAGCTTCGGCGGCGTGATCGCGCTGCACCTGAGCTGGCAATGGGCCGACCAGTTGCGCCAGTCGCTGCTGAGCCCTCGCGGCGGGCCGGCCGTGCAGCTGACGGTGTACGGTGCCGACGGGGTCGTGCTGCTCGGTCCGCGCGAGCCCGGCATGGGCGCCAGCCTCGCGCCGGCGCAACTGCAGTCGCTCGACGAGCGCTGGGGCAGCAAGCCGTGGAGCGACGGCCGCGAATCGATCACCGCCGCGGCCGAGAGCCGGCCGTCACAGGATTTCAAGGGCTTCCACTGGCGCGTCGTCGCACGCGATCCGGGCGAGGCCACCGAGGCCGCGCTGCAGCGCGTGCGCCTGGCGGCCTGGGGCTGGAGCGCCGGCATCGGCCTGCTGTGCGCGCTGCTCGCGTGCGGGCTGATCGCGCGGCTGGTGGCGCCGGTGGAGCAACTGGCCCACACGCTGCGGCGCAGCGAAGGCGCGCCGCGTGGGGCGGGCGTGCAGCCGCGGCGGCGCAACGACGTGCAGCAGATCGCCGCCGCGGTGGCGCGCCTGCAGGACACGCTGAAAGACCGCGACGAGACCGTCCATTCGCTCGAGCAGAAGGCCTTGCGCGACCCGCTGACCGGGCTGTGGAACCGCAGCTTCCTGGCCGAGCTGGCCGAACGCCTGGCCGAGGACGTGCAGATGGCGCGCGTCGAGGTCTGCGTGTTGTGCCTGGACCTGGACGGCTTCAAGCCGATCAATGACCGCCACGGCCACGAGGCCGGCGACCAGGTGCTGGTGCAGGTGGCCAAGCGGTTGCGCAAGCTGGCGCGCGAACAGGATTTCGCGTTCCGCCTCGGCGGCGACGAGTTCCTGGTGCTGGTGACCTGCCCGCCCGGCGAAGGTGCGGCGCTGTCGCGCGCGCTGGCCGGCCGGATCGTCACCGACATGCGTCGGCCGATGAGCTACCGCACGCTCAGCAACATCCGCGTCGGCTGCAGCATCGGGGCTGCCGTGTGGCCAACGCACGGCACGACGCTCGCCGAGGCGATGCGGCATGCCGACGAGGCGTTGTATGCCGCGAAGAACGGCGGGCGCGGCCAGTACAGGCAATACGTCGGTGTGACTTGACCACCCCTCGCCCGGTGGGCACACCGGTCGATCCCCCGGGGGGATGCGGGCCGGCGCTCGGCCCGCGCGTTCAACAAGGCCGTAGCCCGGATGCCAATCCGGGATCAGGCGAAGCACCGGCAATCGTCCATCGGCAACCCCTGCCAACCCGAATCGGCCAGCCAGGCATCGGCGACCTGCGTGGCCCGGTCGAGGAAGCCCTCGATCCACTGCGCGAATCCATCGCCGTCCAGCCCCTCCACGGGCGTGCTGGACATGCCCAGCAGATCCCCGGTGTGCGGGTTCCAGCCCACCTCGAAGCGCGGATCGTCGCGGTGCGCCTGCGCGATGCAGGCCCAATAGGCGTCGTGCGCCGTCACCGCCCGCGAGGACTGACCGACCTGGGTGCCGATGCGCAGGCACCGGGCCTCGGTGTCGTCGAAGAGATGAACCTCGAACCGGCTCTCGCAGGCGAAGCGCGCCTCGCCGTCGCGGCAGCGGATCGGCGATGACCCGATGCGGTGCGCGAAGTCGTCCAGGAGGGTCTGCAGGTCGCTCACGACATCGCTGGCTGTGATGGCCCTGCTGAGTGGCAGGCGCCCCCGCCCGGTTCCAGCGCGGCACAGATCGGTTCGAACGTCTGGGGCCTGCCGCCGAACTTTCAGCCGGCGCGCGTCACACAACGCGCATCCCTGGCAACTTCACGCCCGCACATGGCCGGTTCCCGTATCACGCCGCGACAGCCGGCAGCACCCATCGGCCGCCCTGCCGAAACAGGCCCGACAGAACAGACGCAGACCGGCTTCGACACCTGCCATCGATCGATCGAACCGCTGACTCCGCAACCCGGATGTTGGACTCGCTACCAGCAAGCCATCCCGCTTCAGCATCCCGCCTGAACCCTGCGGCCACCCGCTCAGTGCGCCCCGCCCCCGCCGCCGCCCGCGCCACCCATCTTCGGCCGCGTCATCCACACCAGCCCGATCAGCAGGATGAACAGCGCTGACGACAGGTAGAACAGGTCGGTCGCCGCCATCGTGTAGGCCTGCTGGTCGACCAGCCGGTTCACCGTCGCGAGTGCCTGGTCGGGGCTGTAGCCGGTCGCGCCGAGGTTCGACAGCGTCTGCGTCGCGGCGATGCTGTTGCCGTTCACCGTCTCGGCAATCTGCGCATGGTGCAGCACCGCGCGGTTCTCCCAGGCCGTCGTGAAGATCGACGTGCCGATCGCGCCGGCCGTGATCCGCACGAAGTTGCTCAAGCCGGCCGCGGCCGCCATCTGCTGCGGCTGCAGGCCCGAGAAGATGATGGCCTGCAGCGGGATGAAGAAGAAAGCCATCGCCGCGCCTTGCAGGATCGTCGGCACCAGGATGGTGTTGAAGTCGGCCTGGGTGTTGAAATGCGAACGCATCCACAGCACCAGCGCGAAGCCGAGGAAGGCGACCGTGCCCAGGCGTCGCGGATCGATCTTGCCGATGTTCTTGCCCACCCACGGCGACAGCAGGATCGCCAGCACGCCCACCGGCGCCAGCGCGATGCCGGCCCAGGTGGCGGTGTAGCCCATGTACTGCTGCAGCCACAGCGGCATCAGCACCACGTTGCCGAAGAACACCCCGTAGCCCACCGACAACGCCACCGTGGCGAGCCAGAAGTTGCGCCGCGCGAACAGCCGCAGGTCGACGATCGGGTGCTTCTCGGTCAGCTCCCAGGCCAGGAAGAACAGGAAGCCCACCACCGCGATGACGCCCAGCATCACGATCTGGCTCGACTGGAACCAGTCGAGCTCCTTGCCCTTGTCCACCATCACCTGCAGCGCGCCCACCCACAGCACCAGCAGGCCCAGGCCCACGTAGTCGAGCGGCACCTTCTGCGGCACGGCATCGCGCGTGCGGTAGATCGACCAGGTGAACATCGCCGCGACGATGCCGACCGGGATGTTGATGTAGAAGATCCACGGCCACGAGATGTTGTCGGTGATCCAGCCGCCGAGCAGCGGGCCGACCACCGGCGCCACCAGCACCGTCATCGCCCACATCGCCATCGCGGTGCCCGCCTTCGCGGCCGGGTAGCTGGCCAGCAGCAGCGTCTGCGACAGCGGGATCATCGGGCCGGCCACCAGGCCCTGCAGCACGCGGAAGGCGATCAGCGTCTCGATGTTCGGCGCGAGGCCGCACAGCCACGACGAGATCACGAACAGCAGGATGCTGCCCATGAACAGCCGCACCGGGCCGAAGCGGCGCGTGAACCAGCCGGTCAGCGGCACCGAGATCGCGTTGGCGACGCCGAACGAGGTGATGACCCAGGTGCCCTGGTTCGGGCTCACGCCCATGTCGCCGGCGATGGCCGGGATGGAGACGTTGGCGATCGAGCTGTCGAGCACGTTCATGAACGTGGCCAGCGACAGCGCGACCGTGCCCAGGATCAGCTGGGTGCCCGTCAGCGGCGGGTGGGCCGCCGGCGGCCGCGCCGGGACGGCGGGAGCAGGCGCAGGGGCCGGCGCGTCGGCGCCGGACACCGCATCGGCGGTGGTGGATGACATCGAGGAACTCCGCTTATTGCTTCACCGGCGTCAGCTTGACCGCGGCGGCGACGGCCGACGAGGCCACCGTTTCGCCTTCGGCGGCGCGTGCCGGGGCGGCCGCTTCGCTGCGCCGCGCCACCTTGGTGTCGCTCTTCAGCGCATGGCCGAGGTTGCTGGCGATGATCTTGCGCACTTCGCCGTCGGCCGACTGGTTGACCAGGTCGAACACCGCCGTCTGTGCCACGGCGCTCGTGCGCTGCACGTCGGCCAGCATCTTGCCGTCGGTGTTGCTGACGTCGACCTTGGCGTCCATCGACAGGCCCACGCGCAGCGGGTGCTCGGCGACTTCCTTCGGGTCGAGCGCGACACGCACCGGCACGCGCTGCACCACCTTGATCCAGTTGCCGGTGGCGTTCTGCGCCGGCAGCAGCGAGAACGCCGAGCCGGTGCCCGCGCCCAGGCCTTCGATCTTGCCGCGGTACTCGACCTTCTTGCCGTAGACGTCGGCCTGCAGCGTGACCGGCTGGCCGATGCGCAGGTTCTTCAGCTGGCTTTCCTTGAAGTTGGCGTCGACCCAGACCTGGTTCAGCGCGATCACCGACATCAGCGGCGCGCCGGCCTGCACGCGCTGGCCGACCTGCACGCTGCGCTT
>Ga0102590_1000321_pt1 | contig 118790 bp, 102 predicted proteins | sample AraplaMF_Col_mMF_FD_76859 | JGI IMG/M metagenome (GOLD analysis project Ga0102590, IMG submission 76859) | Arabidopsis root microbial communities from the University of North Carolina, USA - plate scrape MF_Col_mMF | ecosystem: Host-associated > Plants > Roots > Endosphere | place: USA... | reverse complement strand
GGACGCTGCGGTAACCTGCTGGTGAGTGAACTCTATGCCGGTGAGGGATGCTGGTCCGGCTATCCCCCCCACAAGCACGATACCGAAGACGGCGATGTCGAGACCCGGCATGAAGAACTCTATCACTACCGCTTCCAGCCCGAGACCGGTTTCGGCAGCCAGATCACCTATGATGAAGACGGTCCGGTCAAGATCCTCATGACCCGCAACGGCGACACAGTCCTGGTCGACCGGGGTTACCACCCGACGGTCACCTCGCCGGGGCACCGAGGCTATATCTTCACCATTCTCGTCGGCAAGCATCGGCGGGGGCTGATCCAGCGCTTCGATCCCGCCCATCAGCATCTGACCAAAACCATCCCCGGCATCGATGCGATGCGCGACAAGTTCAAATAATCCGGCTTGTGGCCTCGTGTGCCGGCATTGCGGCGCACCGCCAACTTCCGCCCAAGGAGAGACGACCCATGCGTGAACGTACGCGAATAAACGTTGATGCCAGCGAAGCGGTACGCCCGTTCAACCGGTTCTGGCGCGGCACCGGTTTTTCGCCCGCCGAGCTGCTGCTCGAACCCGAGATGCGACAGATGCTTGCCTATATCGGCGGCCTGCCGAATGAGGGCATCAAGTTCCTGCGGGTGCATTATCTCTACAATCTGCTGAGCGCAAAGGGCGGGGCTGGTTATGACTGGTCCCTGCTCGACCGCGCGCTCGACGTGATGATCGAACACCGCCTGAAGCCGTTCTTCGAGCTGATGGGCAACCCGTCGGGCTTGTTCACCGACTATGAGGACATGGATCAGGTCAGGCGCTGGCGGGATCTCGTGACGGCAACAGTCGACCGTTATGGCGCCCGTTACGGCATGGACGAATTGCGCACATGGTATTTCGAAACGACGAACGAGGCCGATTCCGGCTGGTGGACCTACGGGATTAAGGGCTACACCAACTATTACGACGCCTGCGTCGCCGGGCTCGATGCCATCGATCCCAACCTGCCAATGGGCGGGCCCGGCACCGCCCGCACGCTCTCGCCGATCTTTCGCGCCCTCATGGCTCATTGCGACAACGGCACGAGCTGCCTGACCGGCGATGGCCCGCCGCGGATCGACTACATCTCGATCCATGAAAAGGGCGTCAACGGCAGCAAGGAAGACCTCACCCCGAAAACCAACGCCATCGTCGACCGCACGCTTCTCGTCGTCGACTATCTCAAGGAGCACCACCCGCGCCTGGCGGGCCTGCCCATAATCAACGACGAATGCGATCCGCAGCTTGGGTGGAGCGATCACCATAGCTGGCATGGCAAAGCCTATTACGCCGGCATCATCGCCCGCATCATCGAACAGCACGACCGGCGCATCATCGCCCCGAAAGCGGCGAATTTCACCTTCCTCAGCAATGACCACGCCTTTATCGGCGGCTGGAGCCAGCGCACGATCTTTGCCTATTTCGGTTCGCGCAATTTCACCAAGGCGCAGTGGGAGCACAAGACCAATCTGGATATGCTGGTCACGGATGTCGACAGCGCGCCGCCCTTCGACATCATCAAGAAGCCCGGCCTCACATCGATGGAACTGCTGGCAACGCTGGGCGATACCGTTTGCAAGGGGACGGCCGAACCGCCGCTTGCTCCCGACCAGGATGGCCTGTCGATCCTGCCGACACGGCTTCCGGGCGGCGGTGTTTCCATCAGCCTCATCCATAGCGTCGATGCCATCAACCGTTCGGGCCGGACCGCCGTCCGCCTCGAGGTGAGCGGCTTGGTTCCCGGCCGGCACGCACTTTGCCTGCTGCGCATCGACGAGGAATTCACCAATCCGATGGAGGTCTGGGAGGCCCAGCGCGACGAAACCAATCCGCGCGGCCCCTTCGAGCCGGTCGGCGCACCGCCCGCACCGACCGAGGCGCAGTTTGCCGAACTGCGCCGGGCGCAGGAGCCCGCCTTGCTGCATCCGATCAGCGTCGTCGCGTGCGACGAAGGCCGGATCAGCGTCGACCTCGATGTGCCATTGCCGTCGCTGACGCAGGTGCTTGTCGTTCCCGATGTCGGCGTGCCACCGGCGGCACCGACCGGCCTTGTCGTCGAACGTTATCTTGGTCTTGGCGGCCGGGAAGAGCGCATGCTCTTCTGGGCTTCCGGCGATATCCGGCCTGCCATTTTCTACGATGTCTTGGTCAGCACCGATGGCGGGACTTTTGAAAAAGTCAGTCCCGCGCCGCTGATCTCGACGGCATTCCTGCACATGTCGCCGCCACAGGGCGTCCGTTATGCGGTGTGCGCCCGCGATGCATTTGGCCGCCGCAGCGAGCTTTGTGTTTCCCGCTCATGAACAATGCCTTTCTGCCTGGGATCTGATCGATGGATATCGCTTATTTCACCAAGACCCTGGAGGGTCTGCCGCTCGAGGAGGCGGCCGGGATCACCGCCGGTTTGGGATTCGACTGCGCTGATCTTCTCATTCGCGATGGCCACGCCGTTTCCCCTGACAGGCCGGAGGAAATCGTCAAGGCCGTAAAGCTCTTTGCCGCGGCCGGCCTGCGCACCCCGATGGCGACCATCGATTCCACTCGGCCCGACGATGCCGTATCCCGGCTTCTCGGCTGTTGCGGCGAGGCTGGCATCGGGCAGGTCCGGCTTGGCTTCTGGCGCTACGACCCGTCGCGGCGCTGGCAGGCCCAGCTTGATGAGGCGCGGCGTGATCTCGACGGCTTCGAGCGCCTGGCCGAACGCTTCGCCGTCAAGCTGACAATCCAGCTTCACGGCGGCACCCTGCACAGCTCGGGCGCTCTGGCGGTGCGACTGCTGGCCGGGCGTGATCCCATCAAGATCGGCGCCTATCCCGATCCTGCCAATCAGATTATTCGGGAGGGAAGCGAGGACTGGCGTCTGACCCTCGATATTCTCGAACCGTGGTTCTGCTGCATGGGCGTCAAGAACAGCGGTTGGTTCCCCGGCGCTTGCGGACCTCACGGCCAGCGCGCATGGCATTCGGATTGGTACGGGCTCGACGAAGGCATGGTGCCCTGGAACGAAATCGTCCCGCATCTGGTGGCCATTGGATTTGCCGGGGTGCTCTCGATGCATTCCCAATACCGCGTCTCTCGAGAGCAGGCGCTCGACAAGGTCCGCGCCGATCTTGCCCATCTCCGGCGCCTGGTCGCCGCAGCGAAAGAGTAGAACCATGAACGAACAGGCTCCCGTGATCGCCGTACTGCTGACCGAAAAAACTCGCCGGATGATGCTGGACGACGCAGCGATTGCCCAGTTGAACGCCCTTGGCGAGGTGCGTTGGCCGACCGGCGCCACCATCGACGCCACCGATGTCGACCACCTGCTGCAAGGCGCCACGGCATGTCTCACCGGATGGGGCACGCCGCCCTTCGATCCTGCCGCGCGCCAGCGCCATCCGCAACTCGCTCTTGTTGCCCATTCGGCAGGCAGCGTCCGCACATTGGTCCCGGCGCGTCTGTTCGACGATGGCATTCGCGTCACCCATGCCGCCTCGAAAATTGCCGCCTCGGTTGCCGAGTTCGTCGTCGCCGAAGCGCTGCTCGCCATGCGCGGCATTCATCGGCTGCATCATCAATTGCGCAACGGCGGTGAATGGCTCGACGTCCGCGCAGCCGTGCCACAGAGATTGCTGGGCGCCAGAACGGTCGGCATCGTCGGCGCTGGATATGTCGGCCGGGCGGTCATGCGGCTGCTTGTTCCATTCGGCTGCCGCGTGCTGGTTGTCGATCCCTTTCTCCACTATAGCGAGGCTGCTGCGCTCGGCGTTTTCAGCGCTGAATTGAACGATATGCTGGCTCAGAGCGACGTGATCTCGCTGCATGCGCCTGTCCTGCCCGAAACGCACCGCATGATCGGCGCCCCCGAACTGGCGCTGCTACACCCCGGCGCGCTGTTCATCAACACGGCGCGCTCGCAGCTGGTCGACGAGGCGGCTCTACTCGCCGAGATCCGCTCCGGCCGCATCGAGGCGGCTGTCGATGTCTTTGACGACGAGCCGTTGCCTCCGGATAGTCCCTTCCGCGATCCCGCACTGGCCAATGTCACCATTTCGCCGCACGCCGCCGGTCACACCGAAGAGGCGCATCTCGCCCAGGGGCAGGCCATGGTGGATGAAATCGGCCGGCTGCTTCGCCGCGAACCGCTCCATCATGAAGTCTCGCGCGCCATGCTCGACCGCATGGCATGACCATGGACAGAAGCATTGGAGGTTCCGTGACCGCGCCGCGCATCAGAATCATCGAGATCGACGCCTTCGAGCGCGATATCAAGCTGCGCCTGCCGTTCCGCTTTGGCGCGGCAACTCTCGAAAAGGCGCCGCAAGCCTTTCTCAGGGTCCGCATCGCGGATGAAGAGGGGCGAACCGCCCTTGGCGCCGCCGCCGAGATGATGGTGCCGAAATGGTTCGACAAGAACCCGGCGCTGACGCCGGCGCAGAATGTCGATCAGTTGCGCACCTCGATCCGCACTGCTGCTGCCGCTTCGCTCGAGCCGTCGGGGCCGACGACATTGTTTGCCGCCGCCCGCCTGAACGAGATGGAAACCGTGCGGCGTTTGCCTGGAAATCCGTTGGCCGCCGGTTTCGGCCCTTCGCTCATCGCCCGCGCCGCGCTCGATGCCTATTGCCGCCTTGCCGGCATTTCCTTCTTCGAGGCGGTGCGGGGCAATCTCGTCGGCATCGGCGGCCCCATGCTGCCCGACGATATCGACGCGGACGCAGCGTTGGCGGTGCTTTCCGATCTTCGTCCTGCTGGCTCGATCTCGGCCCGGCATACGATCGGGCTTCTCGATCCGATCACCGAAGGCGATATCGTCTACCCCGTCGATGACGGCCTGCCGGAAAGCCTTGAGGCGGTGATTACGCGCTATGGCAACCGCTGGTTCAAGATTAAGCTTTCGGGCGCGATCGATGCCGATATCGACCGCCTGATGCGGATCGCCGCCGTGCTGGACCGCATGCCCTACTATCGGGTGACGGTCGACGGCAACGAACAGTTTGGCGCCGCCGAACAACTCGCCGCCTTGCTGGCGCAGATCGAGGCGATGCCGCAGCTGGCGAGGTTGCGCACGGCCATTGCCTTTGTCGAACAGCCGTTCTCGCGCGCAATCACCATGGATACGCCGCTGAGAGATCTGGCGGCGCAATTGCCCTTCCTGATCGATGAGAGCGACGACGGCGATGGCGCCTTCGCCTCCGCCAGACGGCTCGGCTATACCGGCGTCTCCTCGAAAACCTGCAAGGGCATTTACCATTCGTTACTCAAGGCGATCCGCATCAGAACCGGAACGGTGCCGGGACTGTTCCTCTCGGGCGAGGATCTGACCTGCCAAGCCGGGCTCGCCGTGCAGCAGGATCTGGCGCTGGTCTCGCTGCTCGGCCTCTCCCATGTCGAACGCAACGGTCATCACTATGTGGCCGGCATGCAGGGAGCGTCGCAGGCGGAGAAGGCGCGCTTTGCCGGGGCCCATCCCGATCTCTACGAGCAGGGAGCCGACGGACCGCTGCTGTCGATCCGCGACGGCCGGATCGCCATCGCTTCGCTCGGAACGGTCGGCTACGCGAGCGGCGCTTTGCCCGATTTCGAAGCCATGACGCCATTGTCATGACGCCCGGCAATATTCAGCATGAGATATGGCGCGCTGCCCTCTTGAACTGTTTGCTCTGTCCAGCAAACGCGTGCTGATCACCCGGAGCATCAATCACCCCGTTCCTCCAATTGAAATGTCTTCCAGTAGAGCATCACGCTCTATTCGAACGTTTTCTGCGCGGCCTGATTGGATCCAGGGACTTAAGAAAGCAGAAATTGAGATATAATTCTTTGAATAAAGCTTCAGCAACCACGGCCAAATCTCGGCAAGTATGATTTTCCGCTCCGCGAGGCGGCAACGCAGAATATTTCGATGTGTCTTGGACACACGACACTCCGGATTGAGCTGAGGTCGAACTCTAATAGCTGTGCGGATGTTAAGCGCGGTTAAGGAAGTGTAAAGTTTGGTAAAGGTTCTTTCTGTGACACAGCGAGGTACGCTGTTGGCAGGGAAGATGCAGGACGCGCAGGCGGCGCGAGGCCGCCTGCGGGGGAACACGTCCCGCGGTCTCGTTCCGGGGGAGGGAATTCGACCGAAGAGGTTGCCATGAAGGTCGCCGGGCGTCGCCGGTATCGGGCGCTGGACCATCTTGCGAATAGCTTGCCAAAAGCAGTCATCTCTGACCTTGCCCTCGCTTCGAAAGCCCGGGCTTGAAGGTGATCGCCGCGCGATCGTTCGATGCCTGCGGTTCCGAGTCGGCGGTATCAGGCCCGGTCCGGCGCACAAGGCGCTTGAGCGCCTCGTTGAGGTCGTCGACGAAGGTGAAGATGACGGGGATGACGATGAGGCTGAGCAGCGTCGACATCATGACCCCGCCGATCACCACGATCGCCATCGGCTGCCGGAAGCTGGAATCGCCGCCTGTCAGGCTGAGAGCGACCGGAAGCATGCCGAATGCCATGGCGATGGTGGTCATGATGATCGGTCGCGCGCGCTTGTGGCAGGCATCCACAAGTGCATCGAACCGCGACATGCCCTGGCGACGCGACATGATCGCGTATTCGATGAGAAGGATGGAGTTCTTCGACACCACGCCCATGAGCATGAGCAACCCGATGACCGCCGACATCGAGAAGCTGGTTCCGGTCACCACCAGCGGCACCAGCGCACCGCCGAGCGAGAGCGGCAGAGCCATCAGAAGGGTGAGTGGCTGCAGGAAGTCGTGGAAGAGCAGGACGAGGACTGCGTAGATGCAGAACACGCCGATCGCCATTGCAAGGCCAAAGCTCTGGAACAGCTCCGAACTGCGCTGAAGTTCGCCCTGTTCGACAAGGGTGACCCCCGGCGGCAGGCGCCTGAGTGCCGGCAGAGCCTGCGCCTCGCGGTTGACGTCGCCCAGGATGCGGCCGTTGAGCTCGACGGAAAGGGTGACATTGCGCATCCGGTCGATACGGTCGATCTCCGATGGACTGCCGCCGATCCGGATATCGGCAATCGATCCGAGATCGACATTGCCGTTCGTTCCGGCTACCCGCATGTTCTTGATATCGTCGAGCTTGGTGCGTGTCTCGGGGCTGAAGCGGACGACGATGGGAACCTGGCGCTGTGGCAGGTTGAGCTTCGGCAGATCGGCGGAGTATTCCCCATTCGTCGCCACGCGCACCGCCTCGGCGATGGCGCTCGAGGTCACCCCGAGCGCTGCTGCGCGCGCAAAGTCGGGCGTGATCTGGATCTCGGGTGCTTGCCTGGCCGCTGTTGATGTCACCGCGCCGATGCCCTGCAGCGTGCGGAGCTGTTCCTCGAGCGCCGTGCTTGCACTGTCAAGCGCGTTGGCATCGTCACCGGCAAGGGTGATCTCCAGCTTCGTGCCGTTGCCACCGCCGCCGACCGCGACCCGCACGCCGGGAAGGACCGAGAGAGCCTGCCGGATGTCGTTTTCGATTTCCGACTGTTTGCGATCGCGCTCGCCGATGGGCGACAGCACAGCGACGATCGTCGCGGATCCGACGCTGCTCGTGGTGCTGGAGTCGGGGCCACCGCCCGAGGATGCGGAACCGACCGAGGAAAAGACATGTGTCACGTCCTGGAGCCTACCGACGATATCGGCGGCCTTCGTGGTGGTGGCGTCCGTCTGCTCGATAGTAGCACCCGGCTGCATGGTGAGCGTGATCTGGGCTCGCGCGTCGTCGGAAGCGGGCAGGAAGCCGGATTTCAGGAGCGGGATGGTGGCAAGCGAAAGCGCGACGACGACGGCAGTCACTGCCACCGTAGTCTTCCTGCGGTTCATGGCAGCTTTCACGATTGCCAGATAGGCGCGCATGACGCGGCCATCCTTTTCCTCCGTCGGATGGGCCTTCATAAAATAGGCGGCCATCATCGGCGTCAGCAGGCGAGCGACGACGAGCGAGACGAGGACTGCCACCGCGGCGGTGATACCGAACTGGCGGAATATAAGTCCCGGTATGCCGCTCATGAAGGCCGTCGGCAGGAAGACCGCGACCAGCGTGAAGGTGGTTGCAATGACGGCGAGCCCGATCTCGTTGGCCGCCTCCAGAGCGGCGTCGATCGGCCGCTTGCCCATCTGCAGGTGGCGCGCGATGTTCTCGACCTCGACGATGGCATCATCGACAAGGATGCCGACCACGAGCGACAGCGCCAGCAAGGTGACGATATTCAGGCTGAAGCCGGCCAGGTACATCACAAGGAAGGTCGGTATGACCGACAGCGGTAGCGCCACGGCCGACAGGATCGTCGCACGCCAGTCCCGAAGGAAGAGCCAGACGACGATGATCGCCAGGATCGCCCCTTCGTAGAGCATGTGCATCGAACCATCGTAGTTGTCGATGATCGGCCCGATCGTGCTGTAGGCCTCCTCGATCTGCACGTTGGAATGTTTGGCTGCGAACTGTTTCATAGCCTTGTCGACATCGTCCGCGACACCGCTGTCCGAAAACCCGTTCGAGCGCTTGATCTCGACCGCGACCACCGGTTTACCGTCGAGATAGGCCATCGAAGAACGCTCCGCGAAGCTGTCCGTGACGGATGCGACGTCATCGAGGCGAACCTGCTGCCCGTTGGCCAGGGGAATTCTAAGCTCTTTCAGAGCGTCAACCGATGCCACGGCGCCGAGCGTGCGCAATGTCTGACGGGTGCCGCCAATCTCCCCAAGGCCACCCGAAGTATCGGCCTGAACCGACTTCAATTGCGCCGACACAGTGGTCGCGGTGACGCCGAATGCAGCCATCGTTGTCGGATCTAGGTCGACGTGAACCTCGCGGTCGACACCGCCGATGCGGTTGACCTGTCCGACGCCCGGTACCGACAGGAGCGCCTTGGTCAGATCGTTGTCGATGAACCAGGAGAGCTCGGTTTCATTGAGGGCCGTAGACCGGATGGCATAGGTGACCAGCGCCGAACTCTGCACGGTGACTTTGGTGACGCTTGGTGTCTGCATCTGCGCCGGCAGATCGGCTTGTGCGCTGTCGACGGCGTTGCGAACCTCGTTCAAGGCCGTTTCGCTGTCCTTCTCCAGTTTGAAGGAGACACTGATCGACACCGTGCCGTCGGTGATCGTCGTGGTGACGTGGTCGAGATAGCTCAGCGAGGCAAGATTGTCCTCGATCGTGCGGGCGACCTCCGTCTCGAGCTGCGCCGGCGCGGCGCCATCGAGCGTCGCGGTAATTTTGATGGTCGGGAGGTCCATATCGGGGAAGTTCTGGACCGGCAGATGCTTGAAAGCCAGCAAACCGCCGACGGCAAGCATCGCAAAGAGCAGGATTGCCGGTACGGGATTGCGGATCGAAAATGCGGAAAAATTCATCAACCTTCTCCCGCAATCTTCACGAGATCGTTGTCCGACAGAAACGCTCCGCCCGATGTCACCACTCTCGCCGACTTATCTATGCCGGAGACGATCTCGACTTCGCCGTCGGTGCGACGGCCGGTCTCGACCCGGACCCGCCTTACCCGCTTGTCCTCGCCGGCGGCAAAGACGTAGTTTATGCCGTCACGGAAAACGATCGCGGTCTCCGGAACCGTCAGCGCCGGCGTGGTCCTCAGTTCGATGGTGCCGGTGACATAAAGACCGGTGCGCGGCTGAACGTCCGGGGGAAGCGCGACATAGACGATCGCCCGGCTTGTATTGGTGTCGATCGAAGGTCCGACGAGCCTTACCTTGCCCTGAAGGGGACGTCCGTCCGGCCCGTCGATGTCGACGCTCAATCCTTCCGAGATGCGTGAGAGGTAACGGGCCGAAACCTCGGCCTGCCATTCGACCCGCTGCTGACGGACCAGGCGAAACAGTTCGGTGCCCGACGAGACGACCGCGCCGAGTTCGGCCGATCGCGAGGTTATCAGGCCATCGTCGACGGCCGTGACGGTTGTCTGGTCGAGCTTGATCTTCTGGCTGTCGAGCGCCGCCTCTTCAGACGCAAGACTTGCCGTCGCCGTCTGTTCGTCGGCGAAATATTCGACAATCTTCTCATCCGAAAGGGCGCCCGACGAGCGAAGCTGGCGAGCCCGATCGGCATTGGCCTTCGCCTTTGTCAGGGTTGCCTGAGCGGTCACGACGGCCGCTTCCTGCTTGCGAAGGTCGGCCTGCACGCTGTCCTGCGACAGCCGCACCAGGGTCTGCCCCTTCTTAACCACGGAGCCGACGTCGGCCAGGATTTCGGTTACGCGCAGACCGCTCGTCTCGGAAGCAATGATGGCTTCCTGCCACGGCTTCAGCCAGCCGCTTGCGGGAACGGTTTCCGGCCAGTCCCGCTCAGCCGGCGTCACCAGCGAGACGGTAAGGGCGGGTGCGGCGGATTGGTCCGCCATGGCATTGCGCAGGGGAAGCAGGAGCGTTGCCGCAACAAGAGCAGCAGCGAATATTCTGGGCGGTTTTCTCAACGATGCACTCCTTGTGGTCAAAGGCATGGGTGCCTTTTCCCGATCCGTGCCAACTCGATGAAGGATTGCGGCTCATGTTGAGGCAACCCGATCCTGGCTCGCGGTGATGTCATGGAAGGATAAGTAACGGGGTGAACGTTAAGTGCGGTCAAGTTAGTGTTAAGTTAGGTAAAACTCGCTCATGCGACTGTGTTTGTGCTGTAAGGCTGACAAGGATCAATGACGGACGAAGTGAATGAACAAGGTTCTCCTCATCGACGACGATGCCGAGCTGACGACGCTTCTGCAGGAATATCTGGTCGAAGAAGGATATGAGGTCGTCACCGATACGGACGGTCGCGCCGCGATTGCCGCTGCCGCCGGCAATACGGTCGATATTATCGTGCTCGACATCATGATGCCTCGGATGAACGGGATCGAGGTTCTGCAGAGGATCAGGAAGCTCAGCCAGGTTCCCGTGCTGATGCTGACCGCAAGGGGCGATGACGTCGACAGGATATCGGGTCTCAATCTCGGCGCCGACGATTATGTGCCGAAGCCATGCTCGCCGGGCGAACTTGCGGCGAGGTTGCGTGCCATCCTCCGTCGGGCAGGTCAGCCTGCTGCCGGCGCGACGACCGACACGATAAGGGCGGGAAAACTCGTGATTCATCCGAGCAGCAGGATCGCCGAATGGCGCGGAGAAACCTTGGATCTGACCGGCACCGAGTTCAGCCTGATCGAGGTGCTTGCCCGCAGCGCCGGCCAGCTCGTGTCGAAGCAGGACATTTCGAAGCGGGCCTTCGGCAAGCCGCTGACCCCGTTCGATCGCCGTATCGACGTCCATATCAGCAGCGTTCGTCAGAAGCTCGGACTGAGGGAGGACGGACAATCCTGGATCCAGTCCGTTCGCGGCCAGGGCTATCAACTTCTCGTGGACTGACCATGCCCCGGCTTTTCTGGAAGTTCTTCGCGACGATCTGGTTGACGCTTGCAACGACGCTCACGGTCATCATCGTGATCGTCAACCTCTTTCAGATCCCGCCGCCTGGCCGCGATCGGGAATACCAGGAGCGAGCGATCATTCTGAAGCTGACGGCGAATGTGCTCGCAAGGGATGGGGAGGACGCCGCAGCGCGCTTCATCCGCACAAGTGAATATACGGTGCCACTAGGTCTGACGCTTTCGAAAACCATGGAGTCGCCTGCGTGCGGAGACGAGGGCAGGGCAGAGACGAAGTCCATTCTGAAGGACGGAATTTGCTACCGGATCTCCGTGGCGCCAGAAGCGAACTTCCTTCTCAACATTGCGGACAACCTGGCGCTGCTGGTGCCTTGGCTTTCGATTTTCGTTTCGAGTACGGTCGCTGCCGCCGCACTCGCCCGCTATCTCATTCGACCCGTGGTACATCTGCGCGACGGCCTGAGCGCGCTCGCCCATGGCCGCTTCGACTTCCGTATCGGCAACCAGATGGCCGGCCGAAAGGATGAAGTCACCGCACTGGCGCACGACTTCGATTCCACTGCCGCGCGGCTTCAGGAGCTTCAGGATGCGCAGCAGAGGCTATTTCATGACGTCTCCCATGAATTGCGTTCGCCCCTGTCTCGTCTGCAGGCCGCCGTCGGCGTCCTTCGGCAAAGCCCGGCCAAACTCGGCGCCATGTTGGATCGGATGGACCGGGAGGTCGAACGGCTCGACGCGCTGGTCGGCGAAGTTCTGACGCTAGCCAGGCTGACCGCGGGCTCCGGCCTGCCGCTGAAGACCCAGGCCCTGGATGTCATCGAGCTCCTGAACGAAATCCTCGGCGACGCGGCATTCGAAGCCCAGGCACGCGAGGTCTCGATCACAACCAGTGTCGAGGGCACCTTCCGCGCCGAGGTCGAAGGTGAGCTGATCTACAGGGCGCTCGAAAACGTCGTCCGCAACGCCGTCAAATACACGGCCGAGCATTCGCACATATCAGTGGCTTGCGAGGCGACGACCGGCCGCCTCAAAATCTGCGTCACGGATCAGGGGCCGGGTGTCCGGCGAGACGAACTCGAACGGATCTTCCAGCCGTTCTCACGTGGTAAAGAGGCTGTGCCAAGAGGCGGATACGGCCTGGGTCTGGCCATCACCCGGCAGGCGATCGAACGCCACGGCGGGCGTGTACATGCGTCATTGCCGGATGCCGGAGGCCTGGCGGTCACCCTGGAGCTTCCCAGGAAGCCGGTACCCTATGGCTTGGCGGACGAACACGCCTGAGGACCAATCGACGAAGCTCGAGGCGGTGGTGGATGAGGCCCCGCAACCCAGACTTTACCTAACTTTACAGTGTCTTTACCGCCATTAACGTTGGCGCCGCTAAGCCTGAACCTACGATCCCGGTTCAGAAAGCTCGCCAGTGAGTCCGTCGCTCTGCACAAGAATATCATCCCTCCGCTACGCCACATCGGCACTCACGCTTTTGGTGGCAGGCTGCGTCAGCGGCCCGGATCACGCTCCCCCACAGATGCCGCTTCCTGCTAAATTCCAAGAGGGCGGGACCAAGAGCAACGGCGATGTGGTGACGGCACAGTGGTGGACGGCCTATCGCGACAAGCGGCTCGACGGCCTGGTGGCCCATGGCCTCAGCGAGAACCTCGATGTGCTGCAGGCGCTCGAGAGCATCAACTCGGCTTCCGCCAATGTCACGGTTGCCGGCGCCGGCGGCCTGCCGAGCCTCAGTGTCGACGCATCGCACACGGTATCCGGCGAGAGGGGGCGGCTCCGCACGACGGTCGGCACCGAGAATACCACAGGCGGCCAGGCCAGCCTTTCCTGGCTGCTCGACTTCTTCGGCCAATACCGTCGCTCGAAGGAGAGTGCCATCGCCTCGCTGGGGGCCGCCTATGCAACGGCCGACAATACAAAGCTCACCTTCCTGAAAGACCTGATCGAGAGCTATATCGACGCCCGTTATTACCAGGAGCGAATCGCGCTTTCACAGGCGAGCTTGAAATCCCGCCAACAGACTTACGAACTGACACAGCTGCAGCTCAAGGCAGGTGCGGCCTCCCGCCTCGACGTCGTTCAGGCCGAGGGCCTGGTACAGTCGACAAAGTCCGACATTCCCGGCCTCGAACAGAGCTTCACCGAGTCAGCCCATCACATTGCCACTCTGCTCGGGATGCCGGCGGCCTCGCTGATGAACGAGCTGCAGAAAAGCGCCGGCCAGCCGGTTTTCCGCGGCGACATTCGCGCCGGCATTCCGGCCGATCTCATCCGCAACCGTCCCGATATCCACAAGGCTGAACGCGATCTGGCTGCAGCCGTTGCCGACATCGGCGCTGCCGAAGCCCAGCTCTACCCGTCGATCTCGCTCTCCGGTTCGATCTCGCCGAGCTGGGTCAAATCATCCGGTGCCAGCGGCGGAACCCTGACCAGCTGGTCTTTCGGACCGACGCTCAACCTGCCGATCTTCGATGGCGGCAAATTGCGTGCGAATGTCGATATCGAAAAATCCGATGCCAAGACCCAGTATCTCGCCTGGAAAGAGGCGGTGCTGAACGGGGTCGAAGAGGTGGAAAACGCCCTGTCTGCAGTCCGCCGCGACAGGCAGACGTTGGGACCGCTGCGCAGGCAGGTGGAAACGGCCCAGGAATCGCTCGCACTTTCGACCACGAGCTACAAGGATGGAGCTTCATCTCTGCTCGATGTGCTGGACGCTCAACGTTCGGTCTCCGATGCCCAGGCAAGCCTTGCAGCCACCGTACAGCAGGTTGCCAAGGACTATGTGGACCTCTACGTCGCCATTGGCGCCGGCTACCTGCCTCCGCAACAGCAGGTCGTCTTCGAGCGAACGGCGAAATCGGGCTGATTGGCCACCAGCCACCCCCGCGGCGGCGCAAGTCAAACGGCGCCCGCGGGTCTCGGATTTCAAAATTTTACCCAACTTTACACCGGCTTTACCGCCATTAACGCTGGCCTCTCTAAAAGCTGAATCCATGATCCCGGTTCAGAAGATTCGCCGATGGCCCCCAATATCCGACCAGCAGAAGTGCCCATGCGGGCGGCAATCTGCGCCGTCCTCCTCGCTTTGCTCTCCTCCTGCACGAACGTACCCCTGCAGCAGGGCAGCTCGCTTGGCACCTATGCGGGAATGACAGCGTCGGGCGGCTCTCTGACCAAAGCAAAATTGCGCGTGAATCCGCCAGCGGTTCTTGCCGCGCAAACGGTGCGCATCGCTCCGACGAGTGTGGAGAATGCCGGCGGTTCTTTCGACGCCAAGGACCTGGCGCTTCTGACCAACGCCGTCGACCGGGCGCTGTGCATGGGCCTCATCGACCGCTTCAAGGTCGTGGTTGCAAGCCAGCCGGCAGACCTCGTCGTCCATGCGACCGTCACCGACATCATCGCGACGAATCGTGCGGTTGCCGCGACCTCCACCGTCGCCACGCTCGGCGCTTCGGTGGCCATGGTTCCCATTCCCAGGATTCCGATCGGTCTCGGCGGCTTGTCGGCGGAAGCCGAAGCGGTCGGCCAGGACGGTACGCAGCAGGCGGCGATGATCTGGTCGCGCGGCGCGAACATGCTGACGACAAGGGCACGGATATCCTCGGTCGGAGATGCCTATTCGCTGTCATCCGCATTCGGCGCCGATTTCAGCCGCATGCTGGTCAAGGGTCAGGATCCGTTCAAGGCAACATCGTCCATCCGGCTGATGCAGAAGATCAAAGCGTCGTTCGGCAGCGAACCGAAATACGACGCCTGCAAGGCCTTCGGACCCGCGCCCGGCATTAAAGGGGCGGTCGCCGGTCAGCTCGGTCTGCCGCCGAGTTGGAGCGACAAGGGCGCGGCGATCTCTCACTAGCAGCCAAGCGGCGGTCATCAATCACGCGCGGCATGGCGGCTGCGACATTTCAAAAACCAGCAGAAAGGACATCGACATGAAGACATATCTACGGCTTGCGGGGGCATTGATCGCAGCGCTTGCGGCGAGCCCGGCATTCTCAGCGCAGGAACCGTTCCTGCCGTCCGAGAAGGCGGCCGCGATCCTCGCCGATGGGGCCCCCTGGTCGGCACTGGCGCCGGATGGCAAGGCCCTCAAAGTCACCCTGGCGAAGGACGGCACCGGAAGCATTCGCGGTCCGATGCCGTTTGCACTCTCCATCACCTGGACTGTCAAGGACGATGCGATGTGCATATCCGGCAAGATGGGCACGCACTGCCTTCGATTCCGCTCGGTTCCCGGAGGGCTTCAGGGTTGGGACGGCGACAAGCCGGATCTGAAGTTCAGCCGTTGATGCAGGGAGCACCTTTCAGAGATACGCCGCAACATGAGGAGTTTTCGATGAAATACTTGCTGACGTTCGCCACCGTCTTGTTGCTTCTGGCAGCGCAATCGGCTGCCATGGCGCAAGTTCCGCCGCCCATCCCCTTGCTTCCCGGCCCTCCGGGGCCACCACCCGTTATCATGCCGCCACCGCCCGAGGCTCTTGCGCCATCGGAGGAATATTCGAATCAATATGACGGGAGACATTATCCTTGGTGCGCGCGCCGGTACCGGTCTTATTCAGCCTATGACAATAGCTTTCAGCCCTCTCGGGGACCGCGTAGGCAATGTTATTCCCCCTACGATTGAGCCGGCGTCGTTTCGGGCCCGCCGGAGTGGTTGGCTAACGTCCGGCGGCGTTCAGGAGGCGCAGCGCAAGCTTGAGATGCGGCAAATCCAGCATGCGCCCGTCAAGCTGGACAACGCCGGCATCCGGCCTGGCGGCAAAGGCGGCGGCGACTTTCTCCGCCCAGGCGATTTCGGATGCATCCGGCGTGAAGGCGTGATTGATCACTTCGACCTGGCTTGGATGGATGGCCATCATGCCGGAAAAGCCGTCGCGCCGGGCGCGGCCGACATAGGCCCTGAGACCGTTGAGATCGCGGAAATCGGGATAGACGGTGTCGATTGCCGGGACGGCGGCGGCATGGGCGCCGAAAAGTGTGAGCGAGCGGGCAAGCTCGAAAGGTGGCGTATAGCGGCCATCCGTCCTCCGCGCGGTCGTAGCCCCCATCGCGGCGGGCAAATCCTCCGCGCCCCATGTCAGGCCGCAGAGGCCGGTCGAGACATCCCGGTAGCTGCCGATCTCGAAGATCGCCGATGGCGTTTCGGTTGCGATCGGCAAGATGGGAATTGCAGACGCAAGAGAGCCTGCGAGCTTCAGCACCGAAGCGGCACCCTCGGCCTTCGGCAGCACGATCGCGAAGGGATGAAGGCCGCTCAAAGCGGCAAGGTCGTCTTCGAATTCTGGCGAGGCAAGGGGATTGACGCGGATCAGGAGAGGGGTCTCGCCGGCATGATGCAGGACGAACTCGTGCACGCTCTCGCGCGCTTTCGGCTTGTTCAAGGGCGCAACCGAATCTTCCAGGTCGAGAATGACGGCATCGGCGCCTGAGGCGAGCGCCTTTTCGAAACGCTCCGGCCGGTCACCGGGCGCAAAGAGCAGCGAGCGCAGCCTCATGACGGCTTCACCTTCAGCATTGCCGTGCGCAGGCATTGGCAGACAGTCTCGCCGCGCTGGTTCAGGGTGATATGCCGGAAGGTGACGATGCCGGCATCGGGGCGGGAGTTCGAGCGACGCAGTTCCATCACCTCGGTTTCCACCCGCAGCGTATCGCCGATGAAAACCGGCTTTGGCATCGTCACCTTGTCATAGCCGAGATTGGCGACGAGCGTGCCGAGCGTGGTGTCGCCGACCGAAAGGCCGACGGTGAGCGCAAAGGTGAAGGTGCCGTTGACGACGATCCGGCCGAATTCGGTGCCGGCCGCATAATCGGCATCGAGATGCAGCGGCTGCGGATTATGGGAGAGCGTCGTGAACAGCAGATTGTCGGTCTCGGTGACCGTGCGACGGATGTCGTGGGCGATGCGGTCGCCGACCGTCCACTCGTCGAAATAACGGCCGGCCATCAATCCTGCTCCTTCACAACGCTGACGACGAGTTGGTTTTCCGAGACCCTGATACCCGAGGAAACCTGCAGTTTTTCGACGATTCCATCGAAGGGTGCGCGCAGCGAATGTTCCATTTTCATCGCTTCAACCGTCAGCAGGCGGTCCCCCTTGGCGACACGATCGCCTTCGGCGACATCCACCGAAATGACGAGGCCGGGCATGGGCGAAAGGATCGCGCCATCGCCGGCGCCCTGACTTGCCTCGACTTCGCTGGCAACGGGCAGGCGGATCGGCCAGGCATTGCCGGCGTCGAAAAGCACCGTCGTTTCACCGATCGTGACGGTCTTTGCCTCAAGCTCCCGACGCAATTGCCCCCAATGGAGATGATCGCCGATACGGATACGCACCCTCTTGTCATCCGCGCCGGCGATGCGGAACCCAGTGAGCGCGGACCAGGGATCGCCATCGGTATCTTTTGAAAGCAGCACGGTGGCTGCGGTGTCGATCGCGATTTCGCTCGGCTCCGTCGCCACAAGGCTATCGCCATGGCGGTCGAGAAAGCCGGTATCGATCCGAGCTGCGCGAAAATCCGGATCGACGGCGATGCGGGCGAGCAGGCCGGCATTGGATTTGACCGGCCAGACCTCGATACTTGCGCAGGCGGCTGCGAGCTTCGAAAGTGCTGCCTCGCGGTTCGGCCCATGGGCAATGATCTTGGCGATCATCGGGTCATAGAAGGCGGTGATGTCATCCCCTTGCTCGACACCGCTATCGACGCGGACGGACTCCGGCAGGCTGAGATGTTCAAGTCGGCCGGTCGAGGGCAGATAGCCGGCGGCAGGATTTTCGGCATAGAGCCGGGCTTCGAACGCCCAGCCGTTCATGGCGATCTCGTCCTGCATTTTCGGCAAGGGCTCGCCGCTAGCGACCGTCAACTGCCAGAGCACCAGATCCTCGCCAGTAATTGCCTCGGTGACGGGATGCTCTACCTGCAGGCGGGTGTTCATCTCCATGAACCAAATGCGATCTTCGCGAAGGCCCTCCGAGGCATCGGCGATGAATTCGATGGTGCCGGCGCCTACATAATTCACCGCTCTTGCGGCCTTTACCGCCGCATCGCAGATCACTGCCCGGGTAGCGGTGTCGAGGCCGGGAGCAGGGGCCTCCTCAATGACTTTCTGGTGACGGCGCTGCAGCGAGCAGTCACGTTCGAACAGATGAACGCAATTGCCGAACATGTCGGCGAAAACCTGCACCTCGATATGGCGCGGATTGGCGATATAACGTTCGATCAGAACGCGGTCGTCGCCGAAGGAGGCGGCCGCCTCCCGGCGGCAGGAGGCGAGAAGTTCTGCGAAATCTTGCGCGCGCTCGACGCGGCGCATGCCCTTGCCGCCGCCGCCGGCGACGGCCTTGATGAGCACGGGATAACCGATAGTGTCCGCCTCAGCCGCCAGCCTCTCTTCGCTCTGGTCCGGCCCGAGATAACCAGGGGTCACAGGCACGCCGGCCGCCTGCATCAATTCTTTCGCGGCATCCTTGAGTCCCATCGCACGGATGGCGGCAGGCGGCGCGCCGACCCAGATGATCCCGGCCTTTTCCACCGCTTCGGCAAACCCGGCGTTTTCCGAGAGGAAGCCGTAACCGGGATGGATCGCCGCAGCGCCTATTTGCCGGGCGGCCTCCAGGATGCGTTCCTGCGAGAGATAGCTTTCCCGGGCCGGCGAGGGGCCGATGGCGATCGCCTCGTCCGCCTCCCTTACGAAGGGCAGGCCGGCATCGGCCTCGGAATAGACGGCGATGGTGCGGATGCCGAGCATCTTGGCCGTGCGGATGATGCGGCGGGCGATTTCGCCCCTGTTGGCAATGAGAAGGCTTTCCATCATCGGCGCCTCACATCCTGAACAGGCCGAAGCGCGGCCCTTTCGGGATCGGCGCATTCAGGCAGGCGGAAAAGGCAAGGCCCAGCACATCCCGCGTCTGGCGTGGATCGATGATGCCGTCGTCCCAGAGGCGGGCGGTGGCATAATAGGGATTTCCCTCGGCCTCGTAGCCGGCGCGGATCGGCGCCTTGAAGGCTTCCTCCTCTTCAATAGGCCAATTCTCACCGCGCGCCTCCATGGAGTCTCGGCGTATGGTGGCAAGCACGGAGGCCGCCTGTTCGCCGCCCATCACACTGATGCGGCTGTTCGGCCAGGTGAAGAGGAAACGGGGGCGATAGGCGCGGCCGCACATGCCGTAATTGCCGGCGCCGAAGCTGCCGCCGATGATGACGGTCACTTTCGGAACAGTTGATGTCGCGACCGCCGTCACCAGCTTGGCCCCATCCTTGGCGATGCCGCCGGCCTCATAGCGGCCGCCGACCATGAAACCGGAGATGTTCTGCAAAAACAGCAAAGGTATGCGGCGCTGGCAGGCGAGCTCGATGAAATGCGCGCCCTTCAGCGCGCTTTCGGAGAAGAGAACGCCGTTGTTGGCGATGACGGCGACGGGCATGCCCCAGATGCGGGCGAAGCCGCAGACCAGCGTGGTGCCGTAGAGCGGCTTGAACTCATGCAGTTCCGAACCATCGACGATCCGGCCGATGACCTCGCGCACATCATAGGGCGAGCGCACATCATCCGGGATGAGGCCGCAGAGATCCTCGGCATCGAGTTTCGGCGGCTGTGGCTGCTTGAGGTCGATATCGACTGATTTCACACTGTTGAGTGTGCCTGCGATATCACGAACGAGCAGCAGCGCATGTTCATCGTTCTCGGCGACATGATCGACGACGCCGGAGCGCCGCCCATGGGTCTCGGCGCCGCCAAGCTCTTCGGCCGAGATGATCTCGCCGGTCGCGGCCTTCACCAGCGGCGGGCCGGCCAGGAAGATCGTGCCCTGATTGCGCACGATGACCGTTTCGTCGGACATGGCGGGCACATAGGCGCCGCCGGCGGTGCAGCTTCCCAAGACGCAGGCGATCTGCGGAATGCCTTCGGCCGACATCTGGGCCTGGTTGTAGAAGATCGCGCCGAAATGGTCGCGGTCGGGAAAGACTTCGGCCTGATGCGGAAGATTGGCACCGCCGCTATCGACCAGATAGAGGCAGGGCAACCGGTTCTGCATGGCGATCTCCTGGGCACGCAGATGTTTCTTCACCGTCAGGGGGTAATAGGCGCCGCCCTTCACCGTCGCATCATTGGCGACGATCATTACCTCGCGGCCGGAAACGCGGCCGATGCCGGTGATGATACCGGCGCCCGGCGCCTCGTCATCATACATGCCGTTGGCCACCAGCGCGCCGATCTCCAGGAACGGGCTGCCGGCATCGAGCAAAAGCTGGATGCGGTCGCGCGGCAGCAGCTTGCCCTTGCCGGTGTGGCGCGCGCGTGCTGTCTGCGATCCACCCTCGCGCGCTTTCGCCGAACGGTCGTAGAGTTCGTCGATAAGCGTCTTGTTCTTGCTGGCATTGGCCTTGAAGCTGTCGCTGTCGCGGTCGATCGCAGTCGTAATCACCGTCATGATGCGATGAGCTCCCGGCCGATCAGATAGCGGCGGATCTCGTTGGTACCGGCGCCGATATCGTAAAGCTTGGCGTCGCGCAAAAAGCGTTCGACCGGCCATTCCTTGGTATAGCCGGCGCCGCCGAGCGCCTGGATCGCTTCCAGCGAGACCTTCACAGCATTCTCGCTGGCAAAGAGGATCGCAGCAGCTGCATCCGTGCGCGTCGCGCGGCCGGCATCGCAGGCGCGAGCGACGGAATAGACATAGGCGCGCGCCGAATTCAGCGCCACATACATATCGGCGATCTTGCCCTGCATCAGCTGGAAATCGCCGATCGCTTTACCGAACTGTTTGCGATCGCGCACATAGGGCAGCACGACGTCGAGGCAGGCCTGCATGATGCCGAGCGGTCCGGCGGCAAGCACGGCGCGCTCGTAATCGAGGCCGGACATCAGGATCTTCACGCCTTCTCCCTCCCGGCCCATCAGCGCCTCGGCCGGCACCGCGCAATCCTCGAAGACCAGTTCGGCCGTGTCGCTGCCGCGCATGCCGAGCTTGGAGAGCTTCTTGGAGACGCTGAAACCGGGCAGGCCCTTTTCGATGATGAAGGCGGAAATGCCTTTCGGGCCGGCTGCGGGATCGGTCTTGGCATAGACAACAAGCACATCGGCATGCGGCGCGTTGGTGATCCAGAACTTGGTGCCGTTCAGAATATAGCGGTCGCCCTTTTTCTCGGCACGCAAGCGCATGGAGACGACATCGGAACCGGCGCCGACCTCCGACATGGCGAGCGAACCGACATGTTCGCCGGAGATCAGCTTCGGCAGGTGGCGGCGCTTTTGTTCCGGCGAGGCCCAGCGGCGGATCTGGTTGACGCAGAGATTGGAATGGGCGCCGTAACTGAGCCCCACGGAGGCCGAGGCGCGCGAAACCTCTTCCATGGCGACGACATGATCGAGATAACCAAGACCGGCGCCGCCGAATTCTTCTTCGACGGTGATTCCATGCAGGCCGAGCGCGCCCATCTCAGGCCAAAGCTGGCGTGGAAATGTGTTGCTTTCGTCGATCTCCGCAGCCAGCGGAGCAATATGATCGGCGGCAAACCGCGCCGTCGTTTCACGGATCGCGTCCGCGGTTTCGCCGAGCGAAAAATCAAACATGGCACTCCTCCCGCTGAAATATGTAGCGCGGGTTGCGGCCGGGTCAAAGTGTCCTTGATTGCAATGGCTCATCCAATTGCGAGAGAGCTTCCTCCCGGCGAAAGACCTCGGGGCTCTTGCCCATCCATTTCCGGAAGGCCCGGAAGAAGGCGCTCGGCTCGGAATAGCCGAGCTGCACGGCAATCTCACCGATGGACATCGACGTGTTCAGCAGCAGTTCGACGGCGAGATTCCGGCGGATGTCGTCCTTGATGGCGGCATAGCTTTGTCCCTCGTCGTGCAGACGGTGGCGGAGCGTGGAGGGCGGCATTCGCATATCGGCGGCAAGCTCGGTAAAGCGCGACCAGGCAGCCGGCGTAGCCAGATTCAGGCGCCGGCGGACGGCGGCGGCGATACCGGCATCATAGCGATAGCGCACCAGAATATTGGCGGGCGCGCCGCGCAGGAACTGTTTGAGCGCGTGTTCGCTGCGCGCCACCGGCAGGTCGAGCAAGGCGCTGTCGAAGCCGAGCCGGCTGATGGTTTGCGAGAAACGCACTGGCGCGCCGAAGAAGAGCCGATAGTCGGCGCCTTGTTTGGGCTCCGCGCAGCGGAAATCGACGAGCCGGATCGGAATGCGCCGACCGACCAGCCAGCAGGTGATGCCGTGCAGGATGATCCAATAGGTGCGATAGGCGAAGGCTGAACGCGGGCCGCCGGCATCCGTGAGCTCGACCTCGGCCAGGCCGTCGCGGATGACGAGCCGTCCCCTGGGATCGTCGAGCACGACATCGAGGAAACGCAGCGCCCGGCGCAGGGCGTGGCCTAGCGTTGGCGCATGCAGCACGCAATGGCAGAGCAGCGTGAAGCTGCCGCCGCGCATCGGTCGGCCACCCATACCGAAGAATTCGTCGTCGAGCTCGGCGGCGATTGCCAGCCAGAGCGCGCCATATGTTTCGGCCGACACCGGTTGATCGACCAGCGGCGGCAGTCCCACACGCGCAAGAATAGGCTCTGTCGGCTTGTCCAGCCGCCGCAGGCTGTCGAGGGCCTCCTCGACAAAGGCCGGTGCAATCATGCGTCGCTCGATTTCGGCCATCGTGCCCTCTATGGCAAAACTGTCCGAAATAATGGAGCAGTTCTGTCATCGCTTGCAATAGGTCGACGGAATAGAATCCTGTCATTCGGCTGAGCCTGGAGGAGGCGTGGCCGGCAGGAGGAACAGGTCCATGCTGATCCGAGGTGCAAGTTTCATCGTGACCGGCGGCGGCTCCGGCCTCGGCGCGGCAACAGTGCGCATGCTTGTGGAGGCGGGCGGACGGGTGACGATCGCCGATCTCAACGCGGAAGCCGGACAGGAAATCGTCCGGGAATTCGGAAGTGACGCCCGTTTCGTCAAGGCCGACGTGACCGATGGAGAGGAAGGGGCGGGGGCGGTTGCCGCTGCCATCGAAGCCTTCGGCGGCTTGCGCGGATTGGTGAATTGCGCGGGCGTCGCTCCGGCCGAAAAGGTGATCGGCCGCGACGGGCCGCACCGGCTGGAGAGTTTTGCCCGCACGGTGAGCATCAATCTCATTGGCACATTCAACATGATCCGGCTGGCAGCGGCGGCGATCCAGACTACCGAGCCGGATGCGGAAGGCGAACGCGGCGTCATCGTCAATACGGCCTCGGTTGCCGCCTTCGACGGCCAGATCGGCCAGGCAGCTTACGCCGCCTCCAAGGGCGGGGTGGCGGCGATGACCTTGCCGATCGCCCGCGAGCTTGCCCGTCACGGCATTCGCGTCGTGTCGATCGCACCCGGCATCTTCGAGACACCGATGATGGCTGATATGCCGGCCGAGGTTCAGGCAGCACTCGGCAAGAGCGTGCCCTTTCCACCGCGGCTCGGTCGGCCGGCGGAATTTGCCGGGCTGGTACGCCATATCTTGGAAAACAACATGCTGAACGGCGAGGTCATCCGCCTCGACGGCGCATTGCGGATGGGCGCGCGGTGAGCGCGTTGCCCAGAGGAGGAAACATGACATTGCAGGATCCCATCGTCATCGTCGGTGCGGCGCGCACCCCGATCGGCAGCTTTCAGGGAGAGCTGAAGGAGGCGACAGCGCCGGAACTCGGAGCAACGGCGATCCGCGCGGCGCTGCAGCGGAGCCGCATCGCGGCCGAGGCGATCGAGGAGGTCGTCTTCGGTTGTGTCCTGCCGGCCGGGCAGGGGCAGGCGCCGGCGCGCCAGGCGGCGATCCATGCCGGTCTGCCCTTCGCGACTGCGGCGAGCACCGTCAACAAGATGTGCGGCTCAGGCATGAAGGCGGTGATGATGGCGCATGACCTGATTGCCGCCGGCAGCGCCTCAGTGGCGATTGCAGGTGGCATGGAAAGCATGACGAATGCGCCCTATCTCCTTGACAAGGCCCGTGGCGGCTACAGGCTCGGCCATGGGCGTGTCGTGGATCACATGTTCCTCGACGGGCTGGAGGATGCTTATGACAAGGGGCGCTTGATGGGCAGCTTCGCGGAGGATTGCGCCGAGGCCTATCAGTTTACACGCGAGGCGCAGGACAGCTACGCCATCGCCTCGCTGACGCGGGCGCATAAGGCGATTGCCGGAGGCTGTTTCGAAAGCGAAATCGTGTCGGTCACGGTAAAATCGGGTAAAGCCGAGCAGGTGGCGAGCCGGGACGAACAACCCGGCAAGGCGAAGCTCGACAAGATTCCGACGCTGAAGCCCGCCTTCCGCGAGGGCGGCACGGTTACCGCCGCCAATTCCAGCTCGATCTCCGATGGCGCGGCGGCCCTGGTGCTGATGCGCCGCTCCGAGGCAGAGCGTCGCGGCCTCAAGCCGCTTGCCACCATCCTTGGCCATGCCACGCATTCACAGGCGCCCAATCTTTTTGCCACCGCACCGATCGGCGCGCTGCAGAAACTGTCCGATCGCACCGGCTTGCCGCTGTCGGAGGTTGATCTGTTCGAAATCAACGAGGCTTTCGCCGTCGTGGCCATGGCGGCGATGCGTGATCTCAACCTGCCGCATGAAAAAGTGAACGTGCATGGCGGCGCCTGCGCGCTCGGCCATCCGATCGGCGCCTCGGGAGCCCGGATTCTGGTGACGCTGCTTGCAGCGCTGGAGCGATACGACCTGAAGCGCGGCATGGCCGCGCTCTGCATCGGCGGCGGCGAGGCGACCGCCGTTGCCATCGAACGGCAATAGGAAAGGGAGAGAACAGATGATCCTTTCCGACCTCCAGCAGCAGATCTCAGATCTCGCCCGCGACTTTGCCCGCGACCGGCTGGCGCCGGGGGCGGCCAAACGCGACCGGGAGCATCTCTTCCCACGCGAGGAATTGAAGGAGATGGGCGAACTCGGGCTGCTCGGCATGCTGGTGCCGGAAGCCTATGGGGGATCTGATACCGGTGTGGTTGCCTATGCCGCGGCGCTGGAGGAGATTGCTGCGGGCGACGGGACGTGTTCGACGATCATGAGCGTGCATAGCTCCGTCGGCTGTGTGCCGATCCTGAAATTCGGTACCGAGGAGCAGCGGCAGCGCTTCCTGCCGAAACTGGCAAGCGGCGAATGGATTGGCGGCTTTGCGCTGACCGAGCCGCAGGCCGGTTCCGATGCCTCGAACCTGAAGACGCGGGCGCGGCGTGACGGCGACCACTACGTGATCGACGGCTCCAAGCAATTCATCACCTCGGGCAAGAACGGCGATGTCATTATCGTCTTTGCCGTTACCGATCCCGATGTCGGCAAGAAGGGCATCACGGCCTTCATCGTGCCGACGGATACGCCGGGCTACGAGGTGATCCGCGTCGAGGAAAAACTTGGACTGCATTCCTCCGATACCTGCCAGATCGCCTTCAACAGCATGCGCATTCCGGCAGAACTCAGGCTTGGCGCGGAAGGCGAGGGCTATCGCATCGCACTCGCCAATCTCGAGGGGGGACGGATCGGCATCGCGGCGCAGGCTGTCGGCATGGCGCGGGCGGCCTTCGAGGCCGCGCGCGACTACGCCAGGGAGCGCACGGCCTTCGGCAAGCCGATCGTCGAGCATCAGGCCGTTGCCTTCCGCCTTGCCGATATGGCGGTGCGGATCGAGGCGGCGCGGCAGCTTGTACTTCATGCCGCCTCGCTCAGGGAGGCCGGGCTGCCCTGCCTGTCGGAAGCCTCGATGGCGAAGCTCTTTGCCTCCGAGATGGCCGAGCGCGTCTGCTCCGACGCGATCCAGATCCATGGAGGTTATGGCTACATGGCCGACTATCCGGTCGAGCGCATCTACCGCGATGTGCGTATCTGCCAGATCTATGAAGGAACGAGCGACGTGCAGCGCATGGTGATCGCCCGCAATCTATAAGAACCACATCCGGCCCCTGCTTCTGGAGGAGAGGAGCACGGCCGGCAAAGGGAGGAGAGAAAAAGCATGGTGGATTCCGCTCGGTTGAGCCTACATGTTCCCGAACCCGCCGTTCGCCCCGGCGGTCAGCCCGATTTTTCCAACGTCAAGATTGCCAAGGCCGGTTCGGTGCCGCGGCCGGAGGTGGATGTCGCATCCGAAGATATCCGCGACCTCGCCTATTCCATCATCCGTGTTTTGAACCGCGAAGGCGAGGCGGTCGGTCCCTGGGCAGGGTCGCTCTCCAATGAGGAGTTGCTGACCGGGCTTCGCAACATGATGAAGCTGCGCGCCTTCGACGCCCGCATGCTGATGGCGCAGCGGCAGGGCAAGACCTCCTTCTATATGCAACATCTCGGCGAAGAGGCCGTCAGCTGCGCCTTTCGCAAGGCGCTCGAGAAGGGAGACATGAATTTCCCGACCTATCGCCAGGCAGGCCTGCTGATTGCCGACGACTATCCGATGGTCGAGATGATGAACCAGATCTACTCGAACGAGAGCGATCCCCTGCGCGGCCGGCAATTGCCGATCATGTATTCCTCCAAGGAACATGGCTTCTTCACCATCTCGGGCAATCTCGCCACCCAATATGTGCAGGCCGTCGGCTGGGCGATGGCCTCGGCGATCAAGAACGACAGCCGCATTGCCGCGGCCTGGATCGGCGACGGATCGACGGCGGAATCGGATTTCCACTCGGCGCTCGTTTTCGCCTCGACCTACAAGGCGCCGGTCATCCTCAACATCGTCAACAATCAATGGGCGATCTCCACCTTCCAGGGCATCGCCCGCGGCGGCTCCGGCACCTTCGCTGCCCGCGGCCTGGGCTTCGGCATTCCGGCGCTGCGTGTCGACGGAAACGACTATCTCGCCGTCCATGCCGTCGCCCGCTGGGCGGCGGATCGCGCGCGGCGCAATCTCGGCCCGACGCTGATCGAATATGTGACCTATCGCGTCGGCGCCCATTCGACCTCCGACGATCCGAGCGCCTATCGGCCCAAGACGGAATCGGAGGCCTGGCCGCTCGGCGATCCCGTGCTGCGGCTGAAGAAACATCTGATCGTCAAGGGTGCATGGTCGGAGGAGCGGCATGTACAGGCCGAAGCCGAAATCATGGACGAGGTGATCGAGGCGCAGCGCCAGGCAGAGGCGCATGGCACGCTGCATGCCGGCGGCAGGCCTTCGGTGCGCGACATTTTCGAGGGCGTCTATGCCGAGATGCCGCCGCATATCCGCCGCCAGCGGCAGAAGGCGGGGTACTGACATGTCAAGAATGACGATGATCGAGGCCGTGCGCAGCGCCATGGACGTCTCAATGGCGAAGGACGACAATGTCGTCGTTTTCGGCGAGGACGTCGGCTATTTCGGCGGCGTCTTTCGCTCGACGCAGGGCCTGCAGGCAAAATACGGCAGAACGCGCTGCTTCGATACGCCGATCAGCGAATCCGGAATCGTCGGCACGGCGATTGGCATGGCCGCCTACGGGCTGAAGCCCTGTGTCGAAATCCAGTTCGCCGATTACATGTATCCGGCCTATGACCAGCTGACGCAGGAGGCGGCTCGCATCCGCTACCGGTCCAACGGCGATTTCACCTGCCCGATCGTGGTGCGCATGCCGACCGGCGGCGGAATCTTCGGCGGCCAGACGCACAGCCAGAGTCCGGAGGCGCTTTTTACCCATGTCTGCGGGCTGAAGGTGATCGTGCCGTCCAATCCCTATGACGCCAAAGGCCTGCTGATCGCGGCGATCGAGGATCCCGATCCTGTCATGTTCCTAGAGCCGAAGCGCCTCTATAACGGCCCCTTCGATGGCCATCACGAGCGGCCGGTGACGCCCTGGTCGAAACACGACCTCGGAGAGGTGCCTGACGGCCACTACACCATCCCGATCGGCAAGGCCGAGGTGCGTCGCGTGGGATCGGCGGTGACCGTGGTTGCCTACGGCACCATGGTGCATGTGGCGCTTGCCGCAGCCGAGGATGCCGGCATCGATGCCGAGGTGATCGATCTTAGAAGCCTGCTGCCGCTCGATCTCGACACGATCGTCAACTCGGTCTCGAAGACGGGTCGCTGTGTCGTCGTGCATGAGGCAACCCTGACGTCCGGCTTCGGCGCCGAAGTCGCGGCGCTGGTGCAGGAGCATTGCTTCTATCATCTCGAAGCGCCGGTCGTGCGCGTTGCCGGCTGGGACACGCCCTATCCGCATGCGCAGGAGTGGGACTATTTCCCCGGTCCCGGCCGTGTCGGGCGGGCGCTTGCCGAAGTCATGGAGGCTTGAGCCGTGGGCGAATTCATCATCAAGATGCCCGATGTCGGGGAGGGGGTCGCCGAGGCCGAGATTGTGGAGTGGCACGTGAAGACAGGAGATCCCGTCCGCGAGGACATGGTGATCGCCGCCGTCATGACCGACAAGGCCACCGTGGAAATTCCGTCTCCCGTCAATGGCATCGTCATATGGCTTGCCGGCGAGGTTGGAGACCGCATCGCGGTCAAGGCCCCGCTGGTGCGGATCGAGACGGCGGGAGATGTCGGCGAGGCTCAGCCTATGCAGATCTCGCAGACGCCGATTGCCGAAACGCCCAGAGCCGAGATGGCAAGACCTGCTCCGGCAGCGCCAGCCCCTGCGGCGGCGCCAGTGCCGACGGCGGCGCCGGCGGAAAAGCCGCTTGCCGCTCCCTCGGTGCGGCTCTTCGCCAGGGAAAGCGGCGTCGATCTCAGGCAGGTGCAGGGGAGCGGACCGGCCGGGCGTATCCTGCGCGAGGATATCGAGCAATTCCTGACTCCTGGAACCGCTCCTGCTGCGGTCAAGAACGGTTTTGCCAAGAAGACGGCGACCGAGGAGATCAAGCTGACCGGCCTGCGCCGCCGCATCGCCGAAAAGATGGTGCTTTCCGCCTCGCGCATCCCCCACATCACCTATGTGGAGGAAGTGGATATGTCCGCGCTCGAGGAGTTGCGCACCACCATGAACGGCGATCGCAAGCCTGATCATCCGAAGCTGACGGTTCTGCCCTTCCTGATGCGGGCGCTGGTCAAGGCCATTTCCGAACAGCCTGACGTCAACGCTACTTTCGACGACGATGCCAGCATCATCACGCGCTATGGTGCCGTACACATCGGCATCGCCACGCAGACGCCGGCCGGTCTGACCGTGCCGGTGGTCCGGCACGCGGAAGCCCGCGGCATCTGGGATTGCGCCGCCGAGATAGTCCGGCTGGCGGAAGCGGCGCGATCCGGCACCGCGACACGCGATGAGCTTTCCGGCTCCACCATCACCATCAGCTCGCTCGGCGCGCTCGGCGGCATCGTCTCGACACCGATCATCAATCATCCCGAAGTGGCGATCGTCGGCGTCAACAAGATCGCCACACGACCGGTCTGGGACGGCACGCAGTTCGTGCCGCGCAAGATGATGAACCTCTCCTCCAGCTTTGATCATCGCATCATCGACGGCTGGGATGCGGCAAACTTCGTGCAGCGCATCCGCACGCTGCTCGAAACGCCGGCGCTCATTTTTATCGAAAGCTGAGATCCATGAAAGAGATCGTCTGCAAGCTCCTCGTCATCGGCGCCGGTCCGGGCGGTTATGTCTGCGCCATTCGCGCCGGGCAGCTCGGCATCGATACTGTTATCGTCGAGGCCGGCAAACCGGGCGGCACCTGCCTGACGGTCGGCTGCATTCCCTCCAAGGCGTTGATCCATGCGGCGGAGGAATTCGATGCGACGCAAAGGATGCTTGCCGGCAAGAACCCGATGGGCATCCGCGTCGAGGGCGCCTCGATCGATCTCAGCAGGACGATTGCCTGGAAGGACGGGATCGTCGGCCGGCTCACAGGTGGTGTTTCGGGGCTGCTGCAGAAGGCACGAGTCAAGATCGTCCACGGCCGCGCCCACTTCCGCGACGGCAAGACGGTGGAGGTGGAGACGGAAATAGGCCAGCAGATCATCCGCGCCGAGACGGTGGTGATCGCCACCGGTTCCGATCCGGTGGAGCTTGCGAACCTGCCTTTCGGCGGCCGCGCCATTTCCTCGACAGAGGCGCTGTCGCTGACGGAGCTGCCGAAAAAGCTCGCCGTGGTCGGCGGCGGTTACATCGGACTGGAGCTCGGGACGGCTTTTTCCAAGATGGGGTCTGATGTGACGATCGTCGAGGCGACGCCACAGGTGCTGCCGCAATATGATGCCGAGCTGGTGCGGCCCGTCATGCGCAAGTTGACCGAAGGCGGTATCCGGGTGTTGACAGGTGCCAAGGCGATCGGCCTTGCCGACAATGGCGAGGCGTTGATCGTCGAAACGGCCGATGGCCGCCAACAGTCCCTGCCGGCGGACCGCATCCTCGTCACCGTCGGCCGCCGCCCAAGAACCGCAGGATCCGGTCTCGAAGAGCTCGATCTCGACCGTGCCGGCCCTTATTTGAGGATCGACGACCGCTGCCGCACGTCGATGCGCGGCATCTATGCGATCGGCGATGTGACCGGCGAGCCGATGCTTGCCCATCGGGCCATGGCGCAAGGGGAGATGGTGGCGGAAATCATCGCCGGGAAGAAGCGGGCCTGGGACAAACGATGCATCCCAGCCATCTGCTTCACCGATCCGGAGATCGTCAGCGCCGGCCTGTCGCCGGCGGAAGCGAAGGCGCAAGGTTATGAGATTCGCACCGGCCAGTTTCCGTTCAGCGCCAACGGGCGGGCGATGACAATGCTATCCGAAGAGGGCTTCGTGCGCGTCGTGGCCCGCGCCGACACCAATCTCGTGCTCGGCCTGCAGGCGGTGGGAGCCGGGGTCTCCGAGCTCTCGGCAGCTTTTGCGCTGGCCATCGAGATGGGTGCACGCCTGGAAGACATCGCCGGCACCATCCACGCACATCCGACCCGCAGCGAAGCGGTGATGGAGGCGGCGCTGAAAGCTCTGGGAAGCGCCCTGCATATCTGAGTTACGCCCGGGTCCGGGCACTGAAGATCCGGGAAGGCGCCGTCATCGGGCGGAGGATCTTGTGGGATTCATCCACGTCGACCAGGCGGCAAGCCACTTCTCTTCTAAAGGTTGATTATGCATATTTTACCTGTTTTACGTGTAAATATGGCATAATCAACATTATGGAACTGCGACTTTTGCGGCAACCCTTTTGCGGCAACGTTTGGCAGTTCGATTGAAGTCGTGTGCGCATCAACGGTCAGAAATGTGGAGAGCGGTTGATCAGGACGGATATGTGCTCGATGAGATCGTCCAGACGCGAAGTTACACCAAGGCGGCCAAGTGCCTGTTGACGCGACTTCTGAACAAGCAAGCCACGCCGCCAAAGCGTGTGATCACCGACAAATTGCGCTCCAACGGGGCGGCTAAACGCCAGCTCATGCCGGACGTGGAACACCGCTCGCATAAAGGCTTGAACAACCGGGCGGAGAATTCTCACCTGCCGTTCAGAAAACGGCAGCGAATGCGACAGGGCTTATGGTCGGTTGGCTCATTGCAACATTTCGTGTTGATCTTCTCCGCCGTCCGAAACCTCTTCGTCCCATCGTCCCTCTCGATCACTGACCGCAATCTCACTTATATCTACAATCGTCTGAAAGCCACGCCACGCGGCCGACCGGCGACGAAATTAGCCTTCGTGCACGAAAAGCCGAGGGCGCGGTCGCAGGAAGCTCCGGCGGCCTTTTTTCCAACCGATGAGCGCGGGCGCGATGGTCGCAACGGCATCGGCAGCCGACGGGGCGTCGAAGAGGACGACATCTGCCCCGCTACCGATCGCAATGCCGTAGCCCTTTATTCCCAGGAGGGTGGCTGCCTGCGCCGTGATCATGGCGAAGACGCCGTCGAGGCCATCGGTGGTGCCGATCTGGGCAATGTTCGCGTAGAGATTGGCCATGCGCATCAGGTTGACGTCGCCGAAGGGCGTGAACGGATTGAGGACATTATTGGTGGAGATGGTCGTCACGACACCGAGTGCTGCCAGGCGATGAGCGGGTGTCACGCCGCGCGGGATGAGAAAGGTCGAATTGCGGCCGGTCAAGAAGAGATCGGTGGCCGGCAGGACGGTCAGCGCGATGCCGCTCTCGGCGAGACGGCGGCCGATCGGCTCCAGCTCTTCCAGCGGCAGGGCCGAGAGCTTGGTGACGTGGCCGACCGAGACGCGCCCCTGGTATCGGCGCGCGACGGTCTCGACGATAATGGTCGGAAGATCAGAGCCTGCGGGGTCGAGATCGAAATCGAGGTGGAAATCAACGGCGACGTCATGGCGCATGGCGATGTCAAAGATGCGACGGATGTGTTCGGTCGGCTCGGGATCGGTGTAGGGGCAGCCTCCCACCAGATCGGCGCCCGCCTTCAACGCTTGTTCCAGCATCTCTTCCGTATCGGGATCGTTCGTCAGGCCCTCCTGGGCAAAGGCGCAGATTTCGATGTCGACGAGGCTGGCATAATCCGCCTTCAGACGCCTGATCGCCTCGAAGGAGCGGAACCCGGCGCGTGGGTCGATCTCGACGAAGGTGCGCAGGCGGATGGTGCCGTTGAGGATCGCCTTTTCGACGACCGCGGCAGCTCGGGCATAGACGTCTTCCTCGGTGAAGGCCGCCTTGGCCCGGGAGGTTTCGCTGATGGCTTCCGCGAGTGTCCCGGTGCAGAGATTGCAGCGACTGATGATCCCGGCCTTGTCGAGGTGGATATGGGTTTCGATGAGACCTGCACAGGCAAATTTTTCCCCGGCATCATAATGCGGGGCATCGCAGACGAAACCAGGCGCGATCGCCGCGATGCGGCCCGCCTCGAAGGCGATGTCGGTCGGTTCAGTCAAGCCTGCCAGTCGGGCGTTGCGGATGACAAAGTCGATCGCCATGGAGCCTCCTCAGACTGACAGAAGAAAATTGCGGGCGACGCGATTGTGATCGGCTATCAGCGCCTCGATGTCGACACCCGCAGGCATTCCGTCGGCGACGCGCCATTCGCCTGCGATCATGACACGGTCGGCCGTGGTGGCGCCGCAGAGCACCAGGGCGGCCAGCGGATCGCCGGCACCAGAGAAACGCAAGTCGTCGAGCCTGTAAAAGGCCAGATCCGCCTGACGGCCCAGCGTGATGCTGCCGATATCGTCGCGGCCAAGCAGCTTTGCCGAGCCAGCGGTTCCCCAGCGAAGCGCGTCGATATGGGTGACGGCTTCAGCGCCGTAGCTGAGGCGGTTCAGCATCAGTGCATGGCGCACGCTTTCCATCAGATTGGAATTATCGTTGGAGGCCGAACCGTCGACGCCGAGACCGACCGGCGCGCCTGCTGCTTCCAGCTCGCATGTGCGGCACATACCAGAAGCAAGCACCATGTTCGAGGTCGGGCAATGACAGATGCCGACGCCGTGCCGGCCAAGCTCGGCGATCTCGGCATCATCGAAATGGATGCCGTGGGCAAGCCAGGTGCGGGCATTCAGCCAGTTGCAACGGTCGAGATATTCCACCGGTGTGCAAGCAAATTTGCTGCGGCAATATTCTGCTTCCGTCTTGGTCTCGACCAGATGGGTGTGGAGCCGGCAATCATAGCGTTCAGCCAGTGCTGCTGTTTCGCGCATCAGCTCCAGCGTGACGTCGAAGGGCGCGCAGGGTGCCAGCGCCACCTGCACCATCGCCCCTTCGAAGCGGTCGTGATAACGCCGAAGCACACGCTCGCTGTCGGCGAGGATCACGTCGTCGTCCTGCACGACATTGGCGGGCGAAATGACACCCTGCTGGTCTTTGATGTTGAGACTGCCTCGCGTCAGCGTGATGCGCATGCCGAGGCGAGCTGCCTCCTCGGCCTCGACATCCATCGCGTCTTCGAGGCCGGCGGCGTAGAGATAGTGGTGGTCGGAGGTGGTGGTGCAGCCGGAAAGCAGGAGCTCGGTCAATGCGAGACGGACGGCAAGACGGAAGGCTTCGGGCGTCATGTGTTTTGCCCAGATCGGATAGAGCGTGCGGATCCATGGCCACAGCGACTTGTTGATCGCAGCCGGATGGGCGCGCGTCAGGGTCTGGAACATATGATGATGGGCGTTGACGAGACCCGGAATGACGACGTGCCGGCCGGCGTCGAAGCGCGCATCGACGGAGTCTGCGGGCTGCCGTCCAGCCGTGACCAGTTCAACGATACGGCCATTCTCGACGACGATGCCGCCCCCAGCGCCCTCGGCCATGATGGCGAGCGGTGATTGAATCCAGAGACGACCCTTCATCGGTGGTTCTCCCATGCGCACTGCATTGACGGAAAAAATCAGACGATCAGCCGGCCACCACGGGCGATGATGGCGCCCCCGCGGAAGACGGTACGATCGAGAGGACGGGCAGCGACGGCCTCTGCCAGCGACGCGGCAGGCAAGATGTTAAAATCGGCGGGCGAGCCGGCCTGAAAGGAGCCGACGGGGCGGCCGAGGATCTCGGCCGGCGCCTGGGTTGCCAGGCGGAAGGCCGCTGCCAGATCCTCATCCGAACGAAGATCCTGGCGATCGCAGAGAATGCCGACACGCTCCAGCATATCGCCATTGCCGAAGGGCGACCAAGCGTCGCGGATATTGTCGTTGGCACAGAAGCACCGGACGCCGGCGGCGGCAAGCCGCTTGACTGGCGGCATGGGCACGGGTCCTGGGGCGCTGGTCATGATCGCTACGCCCGACCCGGCGAGTACTGCGGCGGTGCGGCCGAAATCGGCATCCCCCAACTCGCCGAGGCAGAAGGCGTGGCTGACGACCACTTTTCCTTCGAGACCGAGCGCTACTGTGCGGTCGGCGATCTGGCGCAGCTCGAAAGCGCCGAGCGCGCCGCCGTCATGTAGATGGATATCAAGCCCGACGCCGTATTTGCCGGCGACGGCGAAGATCGCATCGAGATGGCCGGTCACGTCGTTATCGATGCCGGCAGGATCGAGGCCGCCGACGAGATCGGCGCCGGCGGCGATCGCCGCATCGAGCAGCCCTGCGGTGCCGGGATCGCGGAGCACACCGGATTGCGGGAACGCAACGGTCTGGATATCGACGAGATGACCATGGCTCTGCTTCAGCGAGAGCACGGCCTCCAGACCCTTCAGGCCAACTTCGGTATCGATATCGACGTGGCTGCGCACGGAGAGCGTTCCATAGGCTGCGAGCCTCTCCAGCAGGGCGCCGCCGCGGGCTTCGACCGATAAAGACACCGTGCGCCGCAGAGATTTTTCCGCCTCGATGCGCTTGGCGACGGTATCGCCGGGGATATGCGGGATGAAAGGCAGTCCGATCAGGGTCTTGTCGAGATGAATATGACCGTCAACGAAAGGATGGCAAAGCAGGCCGCCGGCAGCATCAAACCGCGGCACCGCGGGGTCGATGCCGGCCGCCGCATTCGGACCGATCGCGGCGATCCGGTCATTGGCCAGAATGAGCGAGACGATCGCGCCGGCTTCGGTCCTGGCATTTTCGATTACGAGGCTCGGCGTCATCAATCCTTCCATCATCCGCTATGCGATCAGCCCAACCCTGCACGCCGCAACGACGCGATAGAGGGGATCCTTCCAAACCTCTTCCTCCTGCAAGGCGGAAAAAACCAGGCTGACATCGTGTTCGTCGTCCGAAGCGATCGCTGCGCGTTTGATCTCTGCCCAGACGGGCGCCTCTCGACTGCGCATTTCTTCCAGCGCCTCGGCGGTGGGAAGTTCTGGAAAGCCGATCTTCGGCACCAGCGAGGCAATCACCTGCCAGAAAGCGCGGTAAAAGGGCTCGGCATTTTCCAGGTGCAGAGAGACGAGGCGCAGCCAATGCAGGCCAGTGACGGAATGGAGTGCGGAAAAATCCATGGTTCCGGCGAAGAGCGCAAGCGAAGTCGCGGCCATGCGGCGCGGCGTAGCTGCGCCGAAAGCCAGGCGATCGATAACAGGACGGAAGCCCGGAAGGGCAGCGACAGCGCGGATATTATGCCAGAGCAGATCCGTTTCCGGCGCATAATCGCGGATGCCTTCGATATTGCTGACATCGGCAAGCACCCTTCCAGGATCGTCCGTATCGGGAGCGGTGCCGGTCGCGGGGGGAAGCGGCAGATAACAGGCCGCCCAATAGCCAAGCGCGGTGCCGACCTCCTCGTTGTCCTTTTTGAGGACACCATAAGCAAGACGCATCAGCGGATGCATGGCGCTGCCGGCAAGGCCGTTCACCATGGCAGGCAGGTAGGTTCGGATAACGGCATCAATGCCGAGTCGGTGGGTTTCGCCGATGAAGAAGGCGCGGTAATCCGTCTCGCGGGTGCGGTCGCCAAGCGCCTCGGCCCAGGCTGCCCTGAAAATCGGAGCAACCGGCGGCGGCATCGGCTGAAGCTTGTGGCTGTCGCGATACTGCTCGTACCACTGATCCAGCCGTTCCGGCGAGGCACCGAGGCGATCAAGCGCGATCAGCACCATTGGAACATGGTTGGCGAGGAGGTAAGGAAATTCGACACTGTCCTCGCGCGCGCGCGAAAGGATGGTCTCCAGTCCGGAAAATTGAACGGCGGCGGCCTGTCTCATGCCAAAACCTCTCTTGATGTCGTGACGTCATCGTCTATGCCAGGATCGAAATGCGGTTCGTCATAGGCGGCCAATGCTTCAAGATACCGGTTGGAGTCCTCGATGAACAGCGCTTTCACCAGGGCACCGACGATGCGCGGCACGCCGTATTTGAGACCAGTGACGCCATTGCTGATGGGGCCGAGGCTCGCCAGCGCGCCGGCATTGAACATATGGATGCGCGAGACCCAGCCGGCTTCAGCGTGTCTCGGCATAAGTTCGAAACCAGGACCGAGATAGGGATGGTCGGCAAGCATGGCATTCTCTTCTCCCTGCGGCGGCTGGAAACGGTCCTTCCAAAGTGCTGCGGCCTCGGTAAGGCTGGCAAGCTCGGGCCTGAGCGCCAAATTAATCTCGTAACCGGTGCCCAGCAGAAGGTGATCGGCGTGGAAGATGTCATTTGCGGTCGTCAGCCTGATCTTGCCGCCGTCCATCGAGAGTTCGCCGACGCCACAGCCGAGTTGCATGGTAAAGCCAGGGTGGCGGCAGGCTCGGTCATACTGCTCCTGCGTCGGCGGCACCTTGAAATTGAAGTAGAGGTGGGCGAAGCGCCAGCGCTCCAGATCAGGCAGGTCGGCGAAATGGCCGAGGAAGCCGGGGAAGTTTGTCCAGGCGAGAACCTCCGTGCGCGGCAGATCGGCGCTCCGCGCAAACATGGTCACCTTTCTGGCTCCTGTCTCCAGGGCCGCCACCGCCCAGTCGAAGCTCGACGTGCCGCCGCCAAGGATTGCGACATCCCTACCCTCGAGGAAATCGATCGGGATGGGCTCATTGCTATGCGTCCAGGTGGATTTCGGCAGCGTCTTGACCATCGCGGGTATGCGCGGACCGCCGCAGCCGTCGATGCCGGTCGCCATCACCAGATGGCGGCAGGTGATCGTACGGCTGGTGCCGTCACCCTTTGTCAGCGTGAGAGCAAGTTCGCCCCCCGCCGGATTTATCGAGGAAAGCATCGTGCCGTTTTCGACGTCGATACCGACAGTCCTTCGAAACCAGACGAGATAGTTCATCCAGTCCTGGCGGCTGATCTTGTCGAGCGCCTCCCAGGCCTCGGTGCCGTTCAGCGCTTCATACCAGGAACGCAACGTCAGGCTGGGGATGCCGAGATCCGGGCCTGAGAGATATTTCGGCGACCGCAGCGTCTGCATCCGGGCGCAGGTCACCCACGGACCTTCGCGACCTTCCTCGCTCTGATCGATAAGATGCACCGAGCGGATGCCGCGCCGCTTCAAAGCAAAAGCAATCGACAGCCCGGAGAAGCCGGCACCGCAGATGACGATGGAATGGAAATCGTCTCTGTCCTCGTCGCCGAGCGCCGGCCAGTCTGCGCCGAGCGCTTCGATGCGCGCCATTTCATCATGTGCGCGGCATTCCAACTCTTTCAGTCGCTCGTCCGGCGTGGTCGTCATCGATGGGCAGCTCGTGCGCAGTGGATAGGACAGTATAGCAATCGTCACTCCCTGCTATTTTTTAAGCAACGCGCATAAAATATGGACATCCGTGCGCGAATATGTTTTATTTTGTGATTTTTAATGTTTACAATTTTTTGTCAAGTGCGCTTGAGTGCGATTTTGTTTGATGTATAGTGCCCCGGCCAATCAAAATAAGGGGAGCAAAAATGAAATCGCTCAGCAGTCTCACACAGAAATTGGCGATCGTAGGCCTCGTCTCGGTCGTTTTTGCCGGCTCAGCCATCGGTGCCGACAAGAAGTACGACGGCATCACCCTCACGCTTGCTTCGCAGAACGACCAGTTTGCCGCGGTCCTGGCGGCCCTTGCTCCGAAATTCGCCGAGGAGACGGGCGCTACCGTCAAGGTCGACATTCTCGACTATGGCTCGCTGCTCACCAAGACGACGACCGATTTCGTCGGCGGCACCGGCGGCTACGATCTCGTTACCATGGATATCGTCTGGTCCGGCCAGTATGCCGAGAATAACTATACGGTCGACCTCACCGACTGGATGAAGCGCGATGCTGCCGAACTGCAGCTCGACGACATCTACCCGACGCTTCTCAATGCGCTCGGCCATTGGGGCGACAAGCAAGTCGCTTTCCCCTTCGCCGGTTATGCCAACGTGCTCGCCTATCGCAAGGATCTGTTTGACGCCGCCGGCCTGAAGGCGCCGACGACGATGGAAGAGTTGGTCGAGGCCGCCTACAAGCTGACCGATCCGGCCAAGAAGACCTACGGCTTCGTCGCCAACGGCCAGAAGGGCCCGGCGGTCGCGCAGGACTGGATGCAGTACAATACCGAAATGGGCGGATCGATCCTCGGCTCGGATGGCAAGCCGGCGCTGAATTCCGAAGCCAATATCAAGAGCCTGACCGTCTACAAGGACCTCTTTATGAAGGCGGCACCTCCCGGCGCCGTTGATTACGACTGGGGCGGACGCGAGGAAAGCTTCCGCCAGGGCATTGCCGCGACCATGCAGACATGGTCGGTCGGCGCGCCCGGCTACTATGATCCGTCGATTTCCAAGATCGTCGACAAGGTGGCGATCACGACGGCGCCGCGCGGCGCCGGCCTGCCGAAGCTCTACGGCATAGGCGGTTGGGGCATGGCGATCAACGCCGGCATCAAGGACACGCAGAAGGAAGCCGCCTGGGCTTTCATCAAGTGGCTGGTCAGCCCGCCGGTGCACAAGGAATTCAACATGATGGGCGCCGGCAGCTTCCTGCGCAAGAGCGAGATGACCGATCCCGATCTTCTGAATAAGTTCCCCTTCCTGCCCGTCATCGCCGAAACCTTCGAGCATGGCGACGGCGAATATCGTCCGCGCATCCCGCAATATCCGGAGATTCAGGATCTGCTCGGCACCGCCGTCAACGACGTGCTCGTCGGCAATGCCGATCCTAAGAAGGCGCTCGATGCCGCTCAGGAAGCCGCCGCAAAGCTCTTCTGAAAACTAAACGGTTTCCTCCCCGGGGCCGCAACCTACGTCGCGGCCCCGCCATTTCCAGACCATTGATCCGATGCGCCTCAGGCTTCATGATCGGGTGAGCCGCGGGCTTGATCCCGGTAGCGCGCATCGAACCAGGAACCTGATGGACATGACGTGACCCTATCCCTCACTTCCGCGCTGAAGCCCACCCCCGCCTTCAGCGTTTCCTATCTGGAGCGCAGGCGGCTGTTCTTCATCCTGATGACACTGCCGGCCGTCATCTACGTGCTGGTCATCGGCGTCTGGCCGCTGGCGCAGGGCATCTGGTTCAGCCTCTACGAATATAATTTGCTCAAGCCGGCGCGGACGCATTTCGTCGGCCTCGGCAATTATATCGATCTTCTCTCCGACACGGTGACGCGCGGGGCCTTCGTCAACACTGTCATCTTCACGGTCGGCGCTGTGACTGTCGAATTGCTGCTCGGCTTTGCCATAGCGCTGGCGCTCTGGCGCGATGATCGCTTCAACCGGATCTGCTTGGCGCTGATCCTCATTCCAGTAACGATCACGCCGCTTGTGGTCGGACTGATCTTCCGGGCGCTGTTGCTCGCCGACTACGGGCTCGTCGGCTACTATCTTGCCGAGTTCGGGATTTCCAATCCGCGTGGGCTTTTCGCCAATGCGAACTCGGCGCTAGCAACCCTTATCTTCGTCGACATCTGGGAATGGACGCCACTCGTGGCGCTGATCCTGCTCGCCGGCTTGAAGGCATTGCCGGGCGATATTCTCGAGGCATCGGAAGTGGATGGAGCGACAGCGTTGCAGCGTCTGAGGATCATCGTCATTCCGCTCATGCTGCCTTCGATCCTGCTGGCGCTGACGCTGCGCACCATCGATGCCTTCCGCATCTTCGACAGCGTCTACGTGACGACAGGCGGCGGGCCGGGCAATGCAACCAACACGCTGATGCTGCATGCGGTAAAGCAGGGGCTTGAATTCTTCAATATCGGCCGCGCCTCGGCGATATCAAATCTGACGCTGATCTGCATCGCCGTGATCGCTGCAGGCTTCATCCTGTTGATCCGCAAGGCGGACAGAAAGGCGAACGGGCGATGAGCGCACGTACTCTCAGCCGCATCGGCGAGCGCAGCTTCATCCTTGTCATGCTCGCCTTTTTCCTGCTGCCCTTCCTGTGGCTGGCATCGACCGCTTACAAACCATCGCGCGACATCTTCTCGATCCCGCCGAAACTGACCTTCACACCAACCTTCGAACAGTTCGCGACAGTTTTCCGCCTGTTCGATGTCTGGAGCCTCGTTTCGTCGAGCCTGCTGATTGCCGGCGGTTCCGTCATCCTGTCGCTGCTTCTCGGCGTGCCGGCAGGCTATGCGCTGGCACGCTCGACCAGCCGCTATGCCATTGCAGTTGCCTATTTCTTCATGGCGATCCGCATGGTGCCGGCCGTGGCGGCGCTGATCCCCTTCTATCTGATGATGCGCGATATCGGGCTGCTCGGCAGCTGGATTGCCGTCGTCCTCATCAACGCAATGCTGAATTCGGCCTTCGTCACCTGGATGATGTTTTCCTATTTCCGCAGCCTGCCGAAGGAGCTGGAAGAGGCGGCATTGACAGATGGATGTACGCTCTTCGGCGCCTTCTGGCGCGTGGCGCTGCCGGCGGTGCGCTCAGGCGTCGTCGCCTCTACACTGTTCTGCCTGATGTTTTCCTGGAACGACTTCCTCTATCCGATGTTTCTCACCCGGCTCGATTCCAAGCCGATCTCGGTGGCGCTGCTTTCAGCCTATGGAACGAAGGACATCACCTGGGGCACGCTCGGCGCGCTGGCGCATTTTTCGACGATCCCGATCGTGCTGATCGTGCTCTTCCTCAATCGTTATTTCGTGCAGGGCCTGACAAAAGGCATTCACTAAAGAGACGCTGCGCTCAAGCGCGGATCGCCGCTTCGGTCGCGGCATCGAAGACGTGGATCCGGGCGGGATCGGCGGCAAGCGACAGGCGCTCGCCGATCTTCACCCGGTTGGTGCCGTCAACGATGACGCGCAGCTGCGGGGCAGAGAGTGTCACGTCGTCCTCTTCGGCAGAGAGCGACTTCAACCGGTCGGCGGCTTCGACATCGACGTGGACGAGCAGGTTGGCGCCGAGATCCTCAATGAAGGCGACGGACCCGGCCAAACCACCGGCATCGACCGGCCGGAAGGCTTCCGGGCGGATACCGAGCACGACGGCGCGTCCGGCGGCGGAGGCGATGCGCGGCCGCTCGGCAAGCACCTCGCCCGAGAAAAGGATGGATGCCTGGCCGAAGCGGGCCTCGGGGCCGTTTTCCGTCACGAAGAGATCGGCCGCCAGCAGGTTCATCGCCGGCGAGCCCATGAAGCTTGCGACGAAGAGATTGGCCGGCTGATCATAGAGGCTGCGCGGCGTACCGAGCTGCTGAAGGACGCCGCTCCTCATGACGGCGACACGATCACCCATGGTCATCGCTTCGACCTGGTCGTGGGTGACATAGACCGTCGTTATACCCGACATCTTCTGCATGCGGGCGATTTCTGCGCGCATTTGGCCGCGCAGGCGGGCATCGAGATTGGAAAGCGGCTCATCCATCAGGAAGGCCTGGGGGCTGCGGGCCAACGCCCGGCCCATGGCGACGCGCTGGCGTTGGCCGCCGGAGAGTTGGGCGGGCTTGCGGGCGAGATAGTCCTCGAGCTCCAGGAGCTTCGCCGTCTCCTGCACCTTGCGGGCGATGTCGGCCTTGTCGAGGCCGCGAACGCGAAGGCCGAAGCCGATATTCTCGGCCACCGTCAGATGCGGGTAAAGCGCGTAAGATTGGAAGACCATGGCAATATCGCGGTCGCGCGGGGCAAGATCGTTGACGACGGCGCCGTTGATCGTCAGGCGGCCATCGGTGATCTCCTCGAGGCCCGCAATCATGCGCAGCGCGGTCGACTTGCCGCAGCCGGAGGGGCCAACCAGGACCAGGAATTCGCCGTCGCGGATGGCCATGTTCAGGTTGCGGATCGCCGCATAACCATCGCCATAGCTCTTGCTGATCTGGTCGAAGACGATTTCAGCCATGCTCTTTTCCTTGCTGAACGGGAGGCCTGTTGCAGCTCCTGGACGGGTCAGGTCGTGTAGACGCCGCCGGTGACGTTGACGCCCTGCCCGGTCATGAAGCGGGCCGAATTCGAGCAGAGGAAAACGACAACATCGGCCACATCTTCAGGCGTTTCCAGCCGGCCGAGCGGCGTCTGGGCGATATAATCTGCCACGACGCGTTCGGGCGTTACGCCGCGCAGGGTCGCCTCCCAGGCGATCTCGCGCTCCTGCATGCCAGTCTTGACGAAACCGGGGCAGACGGCATTGACGCGGATGCCCGAAGCCGCAAGCTCGCGGGCGAGCGCCTGCGTCCAGCCGAGCACGGCGAACTTGCTGGCGGAATAATGGGCCAGCAGCGGCGCGCCGATTTTTGCGGCGAGCGAGGCGGTGTTGACGATGACGCCGGTACCGATGCTCGTAAAACGGCGCGCGGCAACCTGGTTGGTCAGGAAGATGCCGCGAATGTTGACGTCGAAATTATAGTCCCATTCCTCGTCGGTCAGTTCCAGCGCATGCTGCATCGTGGAGACACCGGCATTAGCGCAGAGGATCTCGTAACCGCCGGTCCTCTCGACAACCTCGGAAAAGGTCGCCTCGACTGAGGCTCGCTTGCGAACGTCGATCGCATAGGCAGTGGCGCCGTTGCCGATCTCGACCGCCGTCTGTTCGGCGGCAGCCAGGTTGATGTCGCAGATCGCCACCTGGATCGACTGGCGGGAGAGCGCGGTCGCGATCGCGCGCCCTATCCCTGTCGCTCCGCCGGTTACAATCGCACGCTTGCCGGATAGTTCTGGAAAACTCGGTGACTGCATGCCCGCCCTCATCGAATGGAAACATTCCCGATCATATATCAACAAAATCATACTCAACAAGAGAAATTTATGTTTGAATTTGTTCGACTCATTCGATACATAGAGGGCAACAATCAGTTCGTAGCCACGGGTTGCGACGGCGGGAGGATCAGAACGGTATCATGGACGCGGAACAGCAGATGGTCGCCGCAGCGGAAAAACCGAAGGTTCTGGCCCAGGTGCGGCATGCGCGCATCCTGGAGACACTGGCGCGCAAAGGCGCGGTCTCCGTCAGCGACGTCGCCTCCCAGCTTGCCGTTTCCGAAATGACCGTCCGCCGCGACCTGATCGAGCTCGAAAAGGACGGCAGGCTGGTGCGCACCCATGGCGGCGCAGTGCGCAGCGGCAAGGCCTTCGAGCCGATCGCCAACGAGGCTGTCGACCGCGAAGAACCGACTTTCGAATCCCGACTGACGCGCAATGCCGCCTCGAAGCGAACCATCGCGATGGCAGCCGCAGGCGTTGCTGCCGGCGCGCGAACCCTGGCGCTCGACGTCGGCACCACGACCTATCTGCTCTCCGGCCTGCTGCTCAACCAGCCGCATACGAAGATCTTCACCAACAGCGTGCGCAACGCGATGCAGCTCGGCGCCGGCTCTGGCGAGGTCTACCTGCCGGGCGGGCGCATGCGTGGCGAGGAAATGGCGATCAGTAGCCAGTCCGCCGTCTTGCAATTCGAGGAACTCTGGTTCGACATCGCCTTCGTCGGCGTGTCCGGGATCACGGCGCAGGGAATTTACGACTATTCCTTCGAAGACACCGACATGAAACGGGTCTATCTGCGCCGCGCGACACAGAAGGTGGTGCTTTGCGATTCCAGCAAATTCAAGCGCATGTCGCTGGTGCATATCGCGCCGCTGCAGCAATTCGACATGCTGATCACCGATGCCATGCCGCCGTCCGACCTTGCCGATGCGCTCGCCACTGCCGGCGTCGAGGTGCGCATCGCGCCCGAGGAGCAGCCACTGCTTTGATTGCCCTTTCGCATCCGATCTTCCAGCGGATGCCGTCCACTCGATTGCGCTTCAGGGAGTTTTCGCATGGTCTTCGACTTTTTCGGCGTCAAGAAGAAAGTAGTCATCGCCATGGCGCATATCGGCGCCCTGCCCGGCTCGCCCGCCTATGACGTCGCCGGCGGGCTGAATAAGCTAGTCGACGACGCGCTTTCCGATGTCGAGAAACTGCAAGCGGGCGGTGTCGACGCCATCATGTTTGGCAACGAGAACGACCGGCCCTACGTCTTCCAGGCGCCGCCGGAAGGACTGGCGGCGATGACCTCGATCGTCGAGCGGGTAAAGCCGCATCTGACCGTACCGTTCGGCGTCAACTATCTCTGGGATCCCTCGGCAAGCGTTGCGATCGGCGCGGTGACTGGCGCGAGCTTCGTTCGCGAGATCTTCACCGGCGTCTTTGCCTCCGACATGGGGATCTGGCAGCCCGATTGCGCCAAGGCGGCGCGGCTGCGGCGCAGTCTCGGCCGCGACGACATGAAGATGCTCTTCAACATCAACGCCGAATTTGCCCATTCGCTGGACCAGCGGCCGATTGAACTCAGAGCGAAGAGCGCAGTATTCTCGTCGCTCGCCGATGCCATCTTGGTTTCCGGGCCGCTGACTGGACAGGCAGTCGATCAATCAGACCTGAGACGTGTCTGCGAGACCGTCAAGGATGTCCCAGTCTTTGCCAATACCGGCGTGAACAAGGACAATGTGCGCGACATATTGAGCGTTGCCAGCGGTGTCATCATCGGCACACATTTCAAGGTGGACGGCAATACGTGGAACCCCGTCGACGGCGACCGTGTAAAGCGCTTCATGGAGACCGTCGAGACGCTGCGTTGAACAACGGAACCGCCATGTCCATCACGCTCGGCCTCGATATCGGCACCACCTCCACCATCGGCATCTTGATCGAGTTGCCGAACCGCGTGCTCGGGCTCACCTCACGGCCTTCGACGCTTCATTCACCGCAGCATGGCTGGGCCGAGGAAGACCCGGCGGAATGGTGGGCGAATGTCTGTGAGGTTACCAGGGAACTGCTTGCAACGAGTGGCATTGAGGCCGGACAAATCTCGGCCGTTGGCGTGACGGGCATGCTGCCGGCCGTCGTGCTGCTTGACGACGCCGGCCAAGTGCTGAGGCCCAGCATCCAGCAGAGCGACGGGCGTTGCGGCGAAGAAGTCGAGGAACTTAAGGGAGAGTGGGATGAGACGGATTTTCTCCGCCGGGCGGGAAACGGCATCAACCAGCAGCTGGTGACGGCAAAACTGCGCTGGATCGCCCGGCACGAGCCGATGGTCTTCGAGCGCATTGCCACCGTTATGGGGTCCTATGATTTCATCAACTGGAAGCTGACCGGCGTGCAGGCAATCGAACAGAACTGGGCGCTGGAAGCGGGCTTCGTCGATATTAATACCGGCAATCTCGACGACGAACTCATCGGGCTTGCCAGAATTCTGCGGGAGGCCATTCCTGGGAAGGCGGTATCGCATGAGGTGCTTGGCCATGTGACCGACGAAGCCGCCAAGGCGACGGGGCTTGCAGTTGGAACGCCTGTCATCGGCGGGGCAGCCGACATGATCGCGTCGGCTTTCGGCGCGGGGATCAATAAGGCCGGCGACGTGCTGCTGAAATTCGGGGGTGCAGTGGATATTCTGACGGCGACCGATGTCGTGCGGCCCGATCCCCGTATGTTTCTCGATTATCATCTGGTTCCAGGGCTCTATATGCCGAACGGCTGCATGTCGACCGGCGGCTCGGGGCTCAACTGGTTTATCGGCACCTTCGCCAAATACGAGGAGATCGCGGCAAAGGCGGAGGGAATATCCGTGCACCGCTATCTCGACCGGTTGGCCGCGCAATGCGCGCCCGGCGCGGACGGGCTGACAATCCTGCCTTACTTCCTCGGCGAGAAGACACCGATTCACGACGCCGGCGCGCGCGGACTGATCGAGGGACTGACGCTGTCGCATCATATCGGCCATCTCTGGCGGGCGATGCTGGAAGCCTATGCCTATGCGCTGCGTCATCATATCGACGTCCTGAACGACATCGGTCACCCGACGACACGTTTCATCGTCTCCGACGGCGGATCGCAGAGCCGGATCTGGATGCAGATCGTTTCCGATGTGCTGCAGCAGCCGCTACAAGGTCTGACCGGCCATCCCGGCTCCTGCCTCGGCGTCGCCTGGGCAGCGGCGATCGGCGCCGGACTGACCGAGGACTGGTCCGGTGTAACCGCCTTTGTCAGCCAGGGCGAAAGTATCGTGCCCAATCCCGACAATGCGGCGGTTTATAACGAGGGCTATCGGACCTATCGTGCGCTTTACAGACCATAGACTCAGCGGAATTCGAGCGCGATGACAGGGACAGACCGGGATCCGACGATGCAGGCAACTGGACGCGGCGGCATGGTGACGAGTCCGCATGCGCTGGCGAGCGAGGCAGGCGCGGCAATCCTGCGGGCCGGCGGCAACGCGCTGGAAGCTGCGATCGCCATCGGCAGCACGATCGCCGTCGTCTATCCGCATTTCTGCGGGCTTGGCGGCGATTCCGTCTGGATTGTTGCCGATCGCAGCGGGCGGAAGACATGTTTTCTCGGCATCGGCCAGGCGGCGCGGAAATTGCCGGATTTCGACGGAAACATTCCGCTGCGCGGACCGCTTTCGGCGTTGACCTCGGCCTGCGCGGTTGATGCGTGGCGGCACGCGCATGACTATTCCGCGCGGCACTGGGGCGGTAAGATCGACTTTCCTGTCTTGCTTGCTGATGCGATCCGCCACGCGGGAAAGGGGTTTCCCATCACGCGCTCGCAGAGCTTCTGGCTTGCCTTCCGGCGGGCGGAAGCGGCCGGCTGGCCGGGTTTTGCCGCGCTTTTCATGGCGGATGGCGCGGCGCCGGAAACAGGCAGCCTGTTCCAGCAGGCGAATTTGGCGCGGTCGCTTTCGCTGATTGCCCGCGATGGGCCACGTTCATTCTACGAGGGCGAACTGGCCGCAAAGATCGCGGCAGGGCTGCAGGCTGTGGGCTCTCCACTGACCAGTGACGATCTTGAGGCGACCCGAACGCGCGAGGTCGCGCCCGTCAGTCTTTCCTATCGGGGATTTGAGCTGCTTGCGCCGCCGCCGCCGACACAGGGTCTCACGACATTGGCGATTATGGGGATTCTCGCCCATTTTGACATTGCCGCCCATAAGGCCGGCAGCGCCGACCATCTGCATCTCTGCGTGGAGGCTGTCAAACGCGCCTTTCTCGAGCGCCACAGCATTGCCGATCCCGATGTCGCACCGCAGCCCGTAGAGGAATGGCTAAGCACGCAGCACCTTGCGCAGGCGGCGGCCTCCATCGATCCCGTGCGGGCGCTTGAATGGCCGGCGCCCTTTCGCAGCAGCGACACCGTGTTCTTCGCCGTAACGGATGCCGTGGGCGGCAGCGTCAGCGTCTTGCAGAGTACTTATTTCGACTGGGGCAGCGGCGTGGTTGTCGGCGATACGGGTATTCTCTGGCAGAACCGCGGGGCGGCCTTTTCGCCCGATCCCAAGCATGTCAATGGCATCGCCCCCGGCAAGCGTCCTTTCTACACGTTGAACCCCGGCCTCGGCCTGCGCAACAGCAGGCCGGCCCTGCTTTATGGCACGCAAGGCGCCGACGGCCAGCCGCAGACACTGGCGATGCTGCTGACCCGGCTGATCGACTTTGACGAGGAACCGGCAGCAGCGCTGGCCGGTCCGCGCTTTCTTCTCGGCAAGACATTTTCCGATAGCCGCGACAGCCTGAAGCTGGAAAGCGACGTGGGTGAAACAGTGCTTGCGGAACTGGCCGCTCGAGGCCACGTCCTGTCTCCGATCGAAGCGCGGAGCCCGCTCGCGGGACAGGCTGGCGTGATTGCCATCGATGAGAGCGGAATGGCGACCGGCGCGCATGATCCACGTGGCGAGGGCTTGGCGATCGGAATCTCTTCCGTCGCCGACCGAAGCCGGCTCCAGTGTGAGTGAGCGCTGCAAGACGTGTGTCGCGATGGCGATGCCGGCGACGATCAACGGGGATTGATTTCAGGCCAGACGCTCCAGGCGGCTGCGAACCAGCCAACTTCGCGGGCGGAAAGTCACGGCCTTTGTCACAATGCTGACTGGCAGGCGGTGAAGTGACGGGCAACAGCCTCGGCGTGAGCATCGAAGCGCCGGCACAGCGCGATGTTGTGGGGCGTCGAGGCCGGCAGGCCGCGCGGGAGCCACAACTCGACGCGCGCGGCTAGGCTGCGCCATGGGTGCAACCCCTGCAGTGTTACCTCCACCGTGTTGCGTCGCCGGCGGTGCAGCCGCGGGGTGGCGAGGAATCGGCAAAGGTGTTTACGAGCCTGGCGCAGCCCCAGCTGCTGTTCGGCCAGGCATAGAATTGTTGAGCGCGATGCCAATCTCATCCTTGGGGCTGTCGGTGGTGGTAACAGCGATACCAGCGGAAGCACCGGTCAGAACGACGGCCGCAATCGTTTCCGTAAGCAGCCGGCGAACCAGCTTTTTCACGATATTCGTTTGAATACAAACTTCGCGGTTTCACAAGTCGAAGCTGTCAGGCCTACCGCCGAGGACTTTTGCAAAAGAAACCCGGACGCCATATCCTCGCCTTGACGATGCCCCTTCGCCAAGGTCATTCAGGCGCTAAGGTGTAGCAGAGGAAGGACGGGGATCCTTATGACGGGACAAGATACAACTCACTTCCAGGAGCGGATGACGATTGTCGGTGATCTCAAGGCTGCTTCCTTTGTCCCCTGGATCCGGCGCCATGCCGCCAAGCTTGGCCTCTCGCACACCATATCTCATACGAGTTCCATGCGGATCGAACTTGAGGTTGCTGGGCCGGAGGAGCTGATCGACATGATGGAGATGGGATGCTCTCTCGGGCCCATCGACGTATGGGTCGAGAGGATAGATCGCGCGGCGATCAGCGGCGAAAGGACCTAGTGCCGGGCTGGGGCGTATTTCCCCCTTGCATATTATTTACTCAATGTTGCCAATGCGAAATAATTATGCAAACCTGATAAGGTTGAGCGGAATTGCCTCGATGCCGAGGTGGAGCGTGCTCGACAAGCATATGATTTTGTTTGGGAACTCTAGTCATGCCATCCGCTACGACCGGCTTTTGGACGCCAGTCGCCCTTTCCCGGGATTTGCCGGCCGGAACCGTAATGCCGGCACGGACGGCAGCCGGATCGATTGCCCTGTGGCGCAGCGCTTCGGGGCACATATCGGCATCGGCGGATCGCTGTCCGCATCGTGGCATGCGCTTGTCTCACGGCTTCGTGCGCGGCGAGACGCTCTCCTGCATCTATCACGGCTGGAGCTACGGCCAGGCCGGAAACTGTCTCCGCATTCCCGCCCATCCGGGGCTGACGCCACCGGAAACCATTCGCGTCGCCACCCATGACGTCGAGGAAACAGACAGCGTGATCTGGGTGGCTGTGGGTACGCCCGCTTCGAAGCCACCGAGGTTTGATGGCCTCACCCCCTTGCGTTCGCTGACGGCGTTCGCCGGCATCGCGGCGATCGAGGCGGCGGCCGGTGCGAAGGCGAGCCCCGAAGGTTTTGTCGAGTTCGATGCATCCACCGGGGCCGTCTGTCTGTTATTATCCGCTTGGGAAGATGGACAGACGCTGATCCATGTGCTGCTGAAAGCTGACGCCGGCCCCGCAGCGGGCATCCGCGCTTCACGCGCCGCCGAGAGCCTGCGCCGCCGAGCTGAGGGTCTTCAGAGGGAGATCGCGCAATGACCATGCAGGCGATGATTAACGAATGGTATCCAGTCGGGCTTTTCAGCCAGCTCGACAGCGCCGGTCGCACGACGGCGCTGATGGGCGAGCCGATCGAAGTGGCGCGCGATGCCGATGGCAATGCGAAGGTGACGGGCGGCGATGGCCGCGTTCTGCCGGTGCGTGTGCGTTACGGTCATGTCTGGTCCTCCCTCGGCGAGCCCAAGAAGGAACTTTTCCCCATTCCCGAGGCCGATCAGCCCGGTCGCCGCTTCGTCGATGTCGGCGTGGTGCGCGTGCGCTGCTCGCCCCTGCGTGCGGTCGAGAACTTTCTCGACATCGCCCATTTCCCCTTCGTCCACACCGACATTCTCGGCGCAGAGCCGCACACCGAGGTCCAGAACTACAAGGTCGAGATCCGCGAGGAAGAAGACGAGGTCTGGGCAACGCAGGTGAAATTTTACCAGCCGCAGGCCGCCAAGTCGGCAAGCGGCGGGATCACGACGGAATATATGTACCGCGTGCCGGCGCCCACCTGCTCCGTGCTTTACAAGACCTGCCCGCCGCGCCCGAGTGAATGGGATGTCATCACGCTCTTCGTGCAGCCACTGGCTGAGGACATCTGCGACGTCTGGCCATGGATGGCGCTCTTCGACGACGAAACCGCGATGACCGATCTCATCCATTTCCAGCAGACGATCTTTCTGCAGGACCGTTCGATCCTCGAAAACCAGATCCCGCGGCTGTTGCCGCTCGACCCCGGCATGGAAATCCCGACGCGGGCCGATCTGACATCGATCGCTTACCGGCGCTGGCTGAAGCGCCACAATTATACCTACGGCGCACAGTTGGTGGCGCAATGAAGCTCTACGACTACATTCTCTCGCCCAGTTGCTACAAGGTGCGCCTGATGGCGGCGCTGATCGGCGTGAAGCTTGACCTGCGCCCGGTGGATTTCCATCCCGGCGCCGAGCATCGCGGCCCCGAGCTGCTTGTGCTCAACCCGGCAGGCTCCATTCCGATCATGGAAGATGGCGATCTGATCCTGACGGAATCGTCGGCGATCCTCGTTTATCTCGCCGCCAAGGCAGCACCCGAGTGGCTCGGCAGCGGTAAGGCCGAGGAAGCGGCGCGGGTGCAGCAATGGCTGTCCTTCTCAGGCCGGCTGACGGCAAGCCTCGGTGGCGCGCGGCTCCATGAGATGCTGCTGCGGCCGGGCGATATCGGCGCGCTGCAGGCCCAGGGCATCGCCGCCCTTCGCGAGCTTGAAGCCGGGCTTGTCGAGCAGGGCCTTCGCGGTATGCGTTTCCTCGCCGCCGACCGGCCGACAATTGCCGACATCGCCTGCTTTCCCTATGTGGCGCTGGCTCCCGATGGCGGCGTCACGCTGGATGCTTATCCTGCGATCCGGCTCTGGTCCCGGGCACTCCGCGCCCTCGACAAGTTTATCGAAATGCCGGGTATTCACCGGCTGCACGAGTTGAAGCCCGAACCTCAAATCGAACCGGGCGAGGCGTGAGATGGCTGGATATCTCCTGAAGAACTGCGCAGCCGTGATTGTCGACGAGGGCAAGGGGCCGGTCGTCCATCGCAATGTCGATCTCCTGACCAGCGGTCCGGCGATCGTGGCGATCGGCGAAAATCTGGGGAGGGATGCGCTGCCCGCCGGCACGACTGTTCAGGATGCCGCCGGCTGGTTTGTCTATCCAGGTCTCGTCAACACCCATCATCACTTCTTCCAGTGCTTCGTGCGCAACCGCGCCGATCTCGACTGGACGAAGCTCTCGGTGATCGAGTGGCTGGACCGCATCTACCCGATCTTTTCACAGCTCGACGAGGAGTGCTTTTACCACTCCTCCGTCACGGCGATGGCCGAGATGATCAAGCATGGCTGCACTACGGCCTTCGATCACCAGTACAATTTCCCCCGGCATGCCGGTAAGCGGCTGATCGACCGCCAGTTTGAAGCAGCCGAGCTGCTCGGCATGCGCTTCCATGCCGGTCGCGGCGGCAATACCCTGCCGAAGTCGGAAGGCTCGACCATTCCCGACGAAATGCTGGAAACGACCGACGAATTCATCGCTGACTGCGCCCGACTGATTGAGACCTACCACGATACCAGCCCCTTCAGCATGCGTCAGGTCGTGGTCGCGCCCTGCCAGCCGGTGAACTGCTATCGCGAGACCTTTGTGGAATCGGTGGCATTGTCGCGTGATCGCGATGTGATGATGCATACTCATGTCGGCGAAGGCGAAAGCCAGGTCATTCAGGCGCGCCATGGCATGCGCACGGTCGACTATCTGGAAGATCTTGGCTTTGCAGGACCCGACGCCTTCTATGCCCATTGCTGGGAACTGACCCACGACGAACTCAGGAAGATGGCGGCCAGCGGCACCGGTGTGGCGCACTGCCCGGAACCGGTCTATCTGGTCGGCGCGGAGGTTACCGACATTCCCGCCATGGCCGCCTTCGGTCTGCGTGTCGGCCTCGGCTGCGACGGTGCGGCCTCCAACGACAATTCCAACCTGATGCACTGCCTGCACTCCGCCTATATGCTGCAGTGCCTCGTCTCCTCCGGCCGTGCCCATCCCGTGCCGCCGCCGGTCGATTTCCTCGGCTACGGCACGACAGGGGGTGCCAGCCTGCTCGGCCGGCGCGATATCGGCCGGCTGGCGCCCGGCATGGCCGCTGACCTGTTTGCGATCGACACCCGCCGCATGGATTATGTCGGCACGCGGCACGATCCGCTGAGCCTGATTGCCCGCGTCGGCATCGGCATGGCGACCGATATGACCATGATCAATGGCCGCATCGTCTGGCAGAAGGGCGAATTCCCCGGTCTCGACGAGGCCAAGCTGTCAGCCGATGCCGAGGCCGCACTATCCGCCGTGGAATTCTAAAAACCAAAAGAGGGAACTGAGAACATGACCAAACTGACCCGCAGAAACCTGATGACGGCCGCTGCCGCCACCGGCCTTGCCGGCGTGCTCGGCAGCCGTCTTGCTTTGGCCGCCGACGAGCCGCTCGGCATCACGCTCGTCGTCCCGTCGCCGATCGGCGACGTCGGCTGGGGGCATGCACTTGCGGCCGGTCTTGAGCCGATCAAGGCCGCTTACGGTGACAAGGTGAAGGTCACCGTGCTCGAGAATATCGCCGAAGGCCCGGACGCCGACCGCATCATGAACAAGACCGTCGCCGACGGAAACAAGTTCCTGGTTGCCGGCTCTTTCGGCTATCAGAACGGCGCCCTGCAGATCGCCCGCCGCGACCCGAGTGTTACGGTCCTGCATGCTTCCGGCTTCCAGGTCGCTCCGAACTTCTCGCCGTTCGCCGCCAAGTATTTCCAGGGCACCTATCTGCTTGGCATGGCTGCCGCAGCACTTTCCAAGACCGGCAAGCTCGGCTCCGTGTCCGCCTTCGCCATTCCCGAACTCATCACTTCGATCAACGCCTTCACCCTCGGCGCCCAGGCCGTCAAGCCCGATATCGAGGTCTCGGTGGTGTGGGTGAACTCCTGGTTCGACCCGGCCAAGGAGCAGGAAGCCGCCAAAGCCTTGATCGCGCAGAAGTGCGACGTGATCTTCTCCAACGCCCAGGACACGCCGTCCGTCATCTCGGCCTGCGAGGAAGCCGGCGTCTACGCCTTCAACCTCAACTCCTCGATGAAGAAATACGCACCGAAAACCTATCTCGGATGCATCTCGACGGACTGGTCGCCGTTCTTCAAGGCATCGGTCGACGCCCACCTTGCCGGTACGTTCAAGGGCGCCAATGCGTTCCTCGGCGTCGCCGACAAGGTCGTCGAAGTGGTCGATTGGAATCCGGATGTTCCGGCTGACGTGATGACCAAGATCAAGGAGATCGAGGCAAAGATCGCCGACGGCAGCTTCTCGCCCTTCACCGGCCCGATCACCAAGGCCGACGGCAGCGAGGGTGTCGCATCCGGCGCAACCATGGCCGACCCCGAGATCATCGCCATGAACTGGCACGTCAAGGGCGTGTCCACGCCGTTGCCGAAATAAGTCATGACGACCCCGCTCCTGTCGCTGCGCGGCATTTCGAAGAGCTACGGCCAGATCCACGCCAATCAGGCAATCGATCTGGACGTGGCCCCGCAATCGATCCATGCGATCCTCGGCGAAAACGGGGCGGGAAAATCGACGCTGATGAAGCTGATCTACGGCGTCGAGCAACCGGACGACGGCGACGTCATCTGGGAAGGAGAACCCTTGCGCCTCTCCTCCCCCGCCGAGGCGAGGCGCCACGGCATCGGCATGGTCTTCCAGCATTTTTCGCTGTTCGAGACCCTGACCGTCCTGGAGAATATTCGGCTGGTCGTGCCGGGCCGCAAGGCTGAGCTCAAGGAACGCATTCGGACGCTTGGACGGGAATTCGGTCTTGAAGTCGATCCGCTCGCCCATGTGCATGCGCTGTCGGTCGGCGAGCGGCAACGGGTGGAGATCATCCGAAGCCTGATGACCAACCCGAAGCTGTTGATCCTCGACGAGCCCACCTCCGTCCTGCCGCCGCAACTGGTGGAGAAGCTCTTCGACACGCTGCGCCGACTGCGCGACGGCGGCGTTTCCATCCTGTTGATCTCCCACAAGCTGGAGGAAATCCGGGCGATCTGTGACCGGGCGACGATCCTGCGTGGCGGACGGGTGACCGGGGATATCGACCCGCGCGAACATGATGCCCATGACCTTGCCCGTATGATGATCGGCCGCGACATGCCCGCCCCTATCTCGGCGCTGCCGCTGTCGGGTGGGGAAATACGGCTGGAGATCATCGGTTTGGACTATCAGCCCGACGATCCCTTTGCCGTGCCGCTCTCCGGCATCAGCCTTGCGGTGCGTGCCGGCGAAATCCTCGGGATCGCCGGTATTTCGGGCAACGGCCAAAGCGAGCTTGCCGCATTGATTTCAGGTGAGACGATACTGGGGCGCGACCAACGCGACCGAATCTTCATGGTGGGAATGGACGTCGGCAGGCTCGATGCCGCCGCGCGGCGGAGGCTCGGATTTGCCTTCGTTCCGGAAGACCGGCTCGGACGCGGCGCCGTACCTGAAATGTCGCTCGCCCTCAACAGCCTGCTGACCGCCCATCCGCTCAAGCTCTTGCGGCACGGTCTTGTCGACAGGGCGCGGGCGATGGCGTTCACCAAGGATTGCATCCGTCAGTATGATGTGCGCACGCCAGGCCCGGATGCGGAAGCCGGCACCCTGTCCGGCGGCAATCTGCAGAAGTTCATCGTTGGCCGGGAAATCATGCTGTCTCCCCAATTGCTTTTCGTGGCGCAGCCGACCTGGGGCGTCGATATCGGCGCTGCATCCGCCATCCGCAGCCGCCTGGTCGCATTGCGCAATCAGGGCATGGCGATCCTCGTCATTTCCGAGGAGCTGGAAGAACTGTTCGAGCTCTGCGATTCCATCCAGGTGCTGCATCACGGCCGGCTCAGCCCGCCGCTCGCAACGCGGGACACGAAGCCCGAGGAGATCGGCCGATACATGATCGGGGCTCAAGCCTCGGCCGAGAAAGTCCAGAGATGAGTGCTTGGTCCCCTGCTTTCGTTCCCACCCTGGTCCGCCGGGAGCGCGCCTCGCTTGCTGCGACCTTGCTGGCGCCCGTCATAGCACTTGTCATAGCAATCGCGCTCAATCTCGGCCTTTACATCTTGATGGGCCGTGACCCTGTCGCGGTCGTTTATGCGATGCTTTTCGAGCCTTTCCTCTCCTGGGCGTCATTTTCGGAAGTGCTTTTAAAGGCAGGCCCGCTCCTTCTGATCGCACAGGGACTGGCGATCGGCTTTCGCGCCAAGGTCTTCAACATCGGCGCCGAAGGCCAGTTCATTCTCGGTGCGATCTTCGCGTCTGCCATTCCGGTCTGGTTTCCCCAGGCAACGGGCCAGTGGATCTGGCCGGCGATGCTGCTGCTCGGCGCCATCGGCGGCGCACTTTGGGCTTCTCTCACCGCCTTCTGGCGCGTGCGCCTCAACGCCAACGAGATCCTCGTTTCACTGATGCTGAGCCTCGTTGCGGCGCAACTGCTGAACTATCTGCTGCTCGGCCCCTGGAAGGATCCGAACGGCTTCAACTTCCCCCAGTCGGTGATGTTCCAGTATGATGCGATGGTGCCAACGCTGATTTCCGGGACCCGCCTCAACGTCTCATTCCTCATCACGCTCGCCTTGTCGGTTGCGGCCTGGGTTTTCATGCAGAGGAGCTTCATCGGCTACAAGCTGGAGGTCGGTGGGCTGGCGCCGCGGGCTGCCGGCTATGCCGGCTTTAAGGAAGGTTGGGCGATCTGGCTTTCGCTGCTGATCGGGGGTTTTGCAGCTGGTCTTGCCGGTGCCGCCGAAGTCGCAGGCCCGCTCGGCCAGTTGCAGCGTTCGGTCGCGAGCGGCTATGGTTATGCGGCCATCATCGTCGCCTATCTCGGCGGCCTGCATCCGATCGGCATCGTGGTCTCGGCGCTGGTCATGGCGGTCATCTATATCGGTGGCGACAATGCCATGGTCTCGGCCAACCTGCCGATCGCCGCCGTCCGTGTCTTCCAGGGTAGCCTGCTGCTCGCCTACCTCATCGCCGTCGCCTTCGTGCGCTATCGCCTTGAATGGCGACGCGCCGTCCATCGGAGCCCGTCATGAACGCCATCGAGTTCATCCTTGCCGGCATGCTTGCGGCTGCGACACCGTTTCTTCTCGCAGCCCTCGGCGAACTGGTGGCCGAGCGCGCCGGCGTTCTCAACCTCGGGGTCGAGGGATTGATGGCCTTCGGTGCCGTGCTCGCCTTCATTGTCGTCTATCAGGGCGGTGGACATCTCCTGGGCTTCGTCGTCGCGGGGTTCGGCAGCGCCGTCCTTTCCCTGCTTTTTGCCTTGGTCACGCTGGGATTCCGGGCAAACCAGGTGGCAGCCGGTCTTGCCATCGGCATTCTCGGCCAGGGCCTCTCCGCGCTTTTCGGCAAGACTTATGAAAGCCTCACGGTCAGGGGACTTCCCAAGCTTGCCCTTCCCGGGCTTTCGGAATTGCCGGTTGTTGGCGGCCTTTTCGTCCAGGACATCGTCGTGTGGATTTCACTCGCCGCGACCCTCGCTCTCTGGGCCATATTTGCCTACACCAAGCTTGGGCTCATCGTCCGCGCCGTTGGCGAGAACCCGAAGGCCGCTCACGCGATCGGCTATTCGGTAATATCAGTCCGCGTTCTCGCTATCGCCTTCGGCGGTGCGATGGCCGGCTTCGCCGGTGCCTATGCGTCGGTGGTCTATACCCCACTCTGGGCCGACGGGATGATCGCCGGGCGCGGCTGGATCGCCATCGCCCTCGTCGTTTTCGGGACTTGGCTCACCGGCCGGATCTTCCTCGGGGCCTGCCTGTTCGGGGCGGTCTCGCTGATGGGGCTTGCAGCCCAGGCAACCGGACTGGACGTTCCCTCGCAATTGCTCTCGAGCCTGCCATATCTCGTCACGATCATCGTGCTCGGCATCATCTCCGCTGACCGTCGTCTGCTGAAACTGAACGGCGTCGCTTCACTCGGCGAACCATTCGAGCGATAGGGGTGCGGAAGGCGGGTTTCGGGATCAAACGCCTACTGCATAATTCCTTAAAATGACGCGCGGCGCTGTAACGTGTCGCCGAAAAAGCCCGTGGTCAGCCGCGATCGCGTTTCTTGCCACCGCGCGCGTCAAATTGGACGAGCAGCGACTTGAGTTCGATCTCGCGAACGCGTCTTGCCGCTTCATCCGGGCTAACCCATTCGAGAATACGCTGACCCCGCTCCTTGAAATCGCCGCTGATCTCAGTGACTTCAATCTGAAACATGTCGACGATACAGGGCGCCACATCGCCATTGTCGAGTTCTTTCAGATAGGTATAGCGGCCGACCGGCTTCTTCTTCACCAGGCCGCGTATGCCTGCCTCCTCCCAGGCCTCGATTGCTGCTGCTTCGAAAGGCTTTTTCCCCTTCATCGGCCATCCTTTCGGGATGACCCAGCGCGCGCTCTCGCGAGACGTGATGACCAGGATTTCGACCTCGGATCCGGCATTGCCGCGACGGAAGCAAATAGCACCATATTGTTGACGGAATGCACCGGCGAACAGCACTTCAGGAACAGCAGCGAGCTGTCGCAGCAGTGGTTGGGACTTGTCCGGTCGAAGCTTCCTGGCTTTTTTGCTAGGTGTCATATTGATTGAATTACCGAATTTGCATGTTGCTTCAATTGCCTGAGCGTGTTTATGACACTTTTATGACAATCGGCCGCACGAGGAAGGTTCGCAGGCATGATGAGCATTTTTCGCAAGCTGATGCCACGGGAAGACAGATTCTTTGAAATGTTTTCCAAGCACTCGAAGACCGTCGTTGCTGCGGCGCACGCCCTCGATCAACTTCTGAAGGGCAATGACGTTCAGGAAAACTGCGATCGAATCGTCGCATTGGAAAACGAGGCGGACGACGTCACGCGTGACGTTCTTCTTGCCGTTCGACGAAGCTTCATCACGCCCTTCGACCGGGGAGACATCAAAGACCTCATTCAGTCGATGGATGATGCGATCGACATGATGCACAAGACAGTCAAGACGATCCGCTTGTTCGAGCAATCCAGCTTCGATCCGCTCATGCAGGAGATGGGCAGTGAAATCGTCAAGGCGGCAAACCTTGTCGCGGAAGCGATACCCCTCCTCGACAGATTGGGAGCCAATGCGCAGCGCCTCGCGGCCATCGCGGAGGAGGTCACCCGCGTGGAGGGACGTTCCGATGAGCTCCACGACCAGGGTTTGAAGGATCTGTTTCTGCGACATGGCGCCAGCGGCAATGCGATGGCCTACATGATCGGAAGCGAAATTTACGGAGAGCTGGAGAAAGTCGTCGACCGCTTCGAGGATGTCGCCAACGAAATCAGCGGCATTCTCATCGAGAACGTCTGATGGAAGCCTCCCTCGCTCTGCCGCTGCTTGTCGGCTTGGTCGTCGTCGCCCTGTTCTTCGATTTTCTCAACGGTCTGCATGATGCGGCCAATTCGATTGCCACGATCGTCTCGACCCGCGTCCTGCGGCCGCAATATGCGGTCGCCTGGGCAGCATTCTTCAACTTCATCGCATTCCTGTTCTTCGGCCTGCACGTGGCCGAAACACTGGGGACCGGCATCATCGATCCTGCGATCGTTTCGCCTCAAGTGATTTTCGCCGCACTCATGGGCGCCATCATTTGGAATATTCTTACCTGGATTTTCGGGATTCCGTCGAGCTCGTCGCATGCGCTTGTCGGTGGGCTGGTGGGGGCCGGTCTGGCAAAGGTGGGCTTCAGCTCGATCGTCTGGAACGGCCTCCTAAAGACCGTCGGTGCCATTTTCCTTTCGCCAGCCATCGGCTTCCTGCTTGCCCTCGTGCTGGTGCTCGCCGTCTCCTGGTTATTCATCCGGCAAACGCCGTTTGCGGTGGATCGCACATTTCGCGTCATGCAGTTTGTGTCTGCTTCGCTTTATTCGCTTGGCCACGGCGGGAATGATGCGCAGAAGACGATGGGCATCATCGCGGTGCTCTTGTTCAGCCAGGGATATCTCGGCCCGACATTCTACGTGCCTTTCTGGGTGGTCATTTCCTGCCAGTCGGCAATGGCTCTCGGGACGCTCTTTGGCGGATGGCGGATCGTTCATACCATGGGGTCGAAGATCACCCGGCTCAATCCCATGCAAGGTTTCTGCGCAGAGACGGGCGGAGCGTTGACACTCTTCGGAGCGACGTGGCTCGGTATTCCCGTTTCGACGACGCATACCATCACCGGAGCAATCGTTGGAGTGGGCGCAGCTCGTCGTGTCTCGGCCGTGCGCTGGGGATTGGCCGGCAACATCGTGATAGCCTGGATCGTTACGATGCCAGCGGCTGCAGCAATATCCGCAGCGTTCTACGGCCTCGTATCCTTGCTGCAATGAAATGAGGTGATGGCGAGGCAATCGCCACGCTTGCCCTTCCCTCTTGAGCTTTGCTGCTGGCAAATACCGACGAATAAAGCGAGCAGAACCCATTCTGCCGCCTGCATCATGTAGCTTCGATATTGCGTGCACTGCACAAATAGAGCGCTCCCATGACCGCCACTACGCTAGCAATCGCACAAAACGGAAGCAGAAAATAGAAAGCCTAAGAAATAAGCATTCGTCAATTCTTACCATTTCTCCTTTTGCTTCATGCTGTTACCAATTCCTCTCGAAATTGGCACGCTGCTTGCAGGTTCTGAGACGCATCGGTCAACGGCGACCGGTGCAGATAGGCGCGGCATAAGCGCCTACAACAGACACCGACGTCGCAAGGTCTTTGCAATCCGGGATTCTCTCATCCCCTGGACGCAAATTCCGGCGGCGTTTTTTTGTGTCCAAATTCAGCCAGCAGAGGGAACCTGCGCATGACAAAGAATTTGCAGACTGGGATTTCGACAACCGGCATGACTCGCCGCAGCATGCTCAAGACGACCGCAGCGGCTGCCCTCATCGGCGCCGTCAAGGCTGCCTTTCCGTCCGGCGCCTTCGCAGCCGGAGCAGGCCCTGAGGTGACAGGTGTCAAGCTCGGCTTTATCGCTCTCACCGATTCCGCACCGCTGATCATCGCCAAGGAAAAGGGCTTTTTCGACAAGCATGGCCTTCCGGAAACGGATGTGGCCAAACAGGCATCCTGGGGTGCGACCCGCGACAATCTCGTGCTGGGCGGCGCAGCAAACGGCATCGACGGTGCCCATATCCTCTCGCCGCTCCCCTATCTCATGCATACCGGCAAGGTGACGCAGAACAATAAGCCGGTGCCGATGGCGATCCTCGCCCGGCTCAACCTCGACAGCCAGGGCATTTCCGTCGCCAAGGAATATGCCGAAACCGGCGTGCAGCTCGATTCCTCCAAGCTGAAGGCGGCATTCGAGAAAAAGAAGGCGGAGGGCAAGGAGATCAAGGCCGCCATGACCTTCCCGGGCGGCACTCATGACCTCTGGATCCGCTACTGGCTCGCCGCCGGCGGCATCGATCCGAACAAGGACGTTTCGACCATCGTCGTGCCGCCGCCGCAGATGGTTGCCAACATGAAGGTCGGCAACATGGACGTCTTCTGTGTGGGCGAACCGTGGAATGAGCAGCTCGTCAACCAGGGCATCGGCTTTACCGCAGCCACCACCGGCGAGCTCTGGAAGGGCCATCCCGAAAAGGCGCTCGGACTGCGCGCCGACTGGATCGAAAAGAATCCCAATGCTGCCAAGGCCCTGCTGATGGCTGTCATGGAGGCTCAGCAGTGGTGCGAAACCATGGACAACAAGGCGGAGATGGCTGACATTCTCGGCAAGCGCCAATGGTTCAACGTTCCGACGAAGGACGTACTCGGCCGCCTCAAGGGCGACATCAATTATGGCAATGGCCGCGAGGTCAAGGCCACCGACCTCTATATGAAGTTCTGGAAGGACGGCGCCTCCTACCCGTTCAAGAGCCACGATACCTGGTTCATGACGGAGAACATCCGCTGGGGAAATCTGCCGGCGAGCACCGACATCAAGGCGTTGGTCAACCAGGTGAACCGCGAAGACATCTGGCGCGAGGCCGCCAAGGATCTCGGCGTCGCGGCGGCCGATATTCCCGCATCGTCTTCTCGCGGCAAGGAGACTTTCTTCGACGGCAAAGTCTTCGACCCGGAAAATCCTTCCGCCTATCTCGACAGCCTTTCGATCAAGGCTGCCTCCTGACCCCCGCCTCCGGCGCGCGACGGGCGCGCCGGCCTTTCATTCACGTGAGGAGCGCGTTGATGTCCGCCCTGGCAAATAAAGAAAATCCCTCCATGGCCGCCTCTGCCAAGCCGGCAGCAAAGGTTGTGCCATTTTCCGGCAAACACGGATCGCGGATCGATTTTCGGCGAGCGGTACTGACCGCACTTCGCAATGTCGTCCCGCCGGTCGTCGTGCTGGCACTTATCCTGCTCGTCTGGCAGGTGCTCTGTTCATCGGCCGATGCGTCTTTGCCTTCGCCGCATCGGGTCTGGCAGGATAGCTTTGACCTGATCGCCTTTCCGTTTTTCAACTACGGCTCCCAGGATATCGGGCTCGGCTGGCGCGTGCTCGTTTCGCTGCAGCGCGTCGTTTATGGCTTTGGCCTTGCCGCGGTCGCTGGCGTCATTGTCGGTGCGATCATCGGCCAGTCGGTCTGGGCGATGCGTGGCCTCGATCCGATCTTCCAGGTACTGCGGACGGTTCCGCCGCTCGCCTGGTTGCCGCTGTCGCTCGCGGCATTCCAGGATTCCAACCCTTCGGCGATCTTCGTTATCTTCATCACTTCGATCTGGCCGGTGATCATCAACACCGCCGTCGGCGTCCGCAATATCCCGCAGGATTACCGCAATGTCGCCGAGGTGCTGCGCCTCAACCAGTTCGAATTTTTCTGGAAGATCATGCTGCCTTCGGCAGCGCCTTATATCTTCACCGGCCTCAGGATCGGCGTCGGCCTCTCCTGGCTCGCCATCGTCGCGGCCGAAATGCTGACGGGCGGCGTCGGCATCGGCTTCTTCATCTGGGACGCGTGGAACTCGTCGCGCCTTTCGGACATCATCGTCGCGCTCGTCTATATCGGCATCGTCGGCTTCGCTCTCGACAAACTGGTGGCTGCGCTCGGCAAACTCATCACCCGCGGCGCCATGGCCAACTGAGGGAGGTATTTATGAACGCCTATCTTAAGCTCGATCATATCGACAAACATTTCGATCGGGGCGGCGTCCGCGCCGAGGTCCTGAAGGATATCAACCTGACGATTTCCGAAGGCGAATTCGTCTCGATCATCGGCCATTCGGGTTGCGGCAAGTCCACTCTCCTCAACCTTATCGCGGGCCTGACGCCGGTTTCGGCAGGCGCCGTGCTGCTTGAAAACCGAGAGGTCAACGGACCGGGGCCGGAGCGCGCCGTCGTCTTCCAGAACCACTCGCTGCTGCCCTGGCTGACGGTCTACGAGAACGTCAATCTCGCCGTCTCCAAACTCTTCAGCAGAACGAAGACCAAGGCCGAGCGGCATGACTGGGTCATGGCCAACCTCGACCTTGTGCAAATGGCGCATGCGAGGGATAAGCGGCCTTCGGAAATTTCCGGGGGCATGAAACAGCGCGTCGGAATTGCCCGCGCGCTTGCGATGGAGCCGAAGATCCTGCTGCTCGACGAGCCCTTCGGCGCACTCGATGCGCTGACCCGCGCCCATCTTCAGGACGCGGTGATGGAAATCCACGCACGGCTTGGCAACACGATGGTGATGATTACCCATGACGTCGATGAAGCGGTGCTGCTGTCCGATCGCATCGTCATGATGACCAACGGCCCGGCGGCCCGTATCGGCGAAGTGCTCGATGTGACCATGCCCCGCCCCCGCCATCGCATCGAACTCGCCTCCGATCGGACGTATCTCAAATGCCGTGAAGCGGTGCTGAAGTTCCTCTATGAACGCCACCGCTTCATCGAAGCGGCGGAGTAGAAACCGGGAAATAACCTCGGCGTTTGCCGGCCGTGATTTTTTCGTCTTCGTGGCGATCCGGCAGCGCCTGATTTTAGGCGTTGGTCCCTCTTTACTCCCCGGGCGTTGCAAAGACCGCACTGGCATCGCTGACAATTTCCACATGGGAATAAGCCGCCTGCCCCGCGGCCGCGGCGTCCGCGCGCATGATCGCGGTGACGATCCGGCCGTGCTCCTCGTAGGATTTTGCCAGGCGCCCGGGCAGACGGAACTGTGCCCGCCGAAAAGGCGCGAGCCGCGCCCGCGTCTGCGTCACCATCTCGAAGACATGATCATTATGCGCGCCACGATAAAGCCGGGTGTGAAATTCGGTATTGTGAGCCGAATATTCTTCCTCCGCGCCGGCATGCACGAGCCGCACCGATCCCCGATGCTCCAGCTCCAGCGCGCGCCGCTCGTCGACCGTCATACGCTCGGCCGAGAGCCTGGCGCAGATCGCTTCGAGTTCGGCCATCGCTTCGAACATCGAATGCAGATAAGCCTCGGTGACATTGGTAACGACGGCACTGCGGTTTGGCTCACGCGCAATCAATCCCATGGCGCCCAGCTCACGCAGAGCCTCGCGTACCGGCGTGCGCGAAACGTCGAAACGAACCGCGAGCGACACCTCGTCCAACTTCGCGCCCGGCAGGATTTCACCCGTGACGATCATGTCGGCAATCGCTCGCACCATCTGTTCGACGGTGGTTCCGGTACGGATCACTTCTCTGCGCCTAGTCTGCTTCACAATACGAATCTGCTCACGTCAACATTCTGCATACAGATGCGGTTCGAGACTCGATAAGTCAAATCTAGTGGAGAAGATATTGTTAAATTTTCGCTTTCTGATGCACGAGCACCTCAGGCAATCCGACTTTATGCCAACTGCGCAGCAACAATGAACAAGAAATATCTATTGATTACTTTTTGCGCAAAGATTCGATCAATCTGCATGCACTTTGCAATGCGCAGATCTTGTCGTTTCAGATAAGCTATAAAAAACAATATATTATTTTCTGGCACATGCATTGCATGCACTTTTCTGTACCCGTTCACAACCGGCCCAGCGCCGCAAGGAGCATTCCGATGACCAAACTCCTTTCCATGAACCGCCGCAATTTCCTCCAGGCTTCCGCTGCCGGTGCGCTCGCCGGCGCCATGCCCGGCCTGATCGGCTCCTCCGCCGCAGCCCAAACCGCGCTGACCGTCGGCTTCATCTATGTCGGCCCCAAGGACGACTACGGGTATAACCAGGCGCATGCGGAGGGTGCGGCCGTTATCAAGGCGCTACCGGGCGTGACGCTGGTCGAAGAAGAGAGTGTGCCGGAAACCGTCGACGTCCAGAAGACGATGGAATCCATGATCAACCTGGACGGCGCGACCCTGCTCTTTCCGACCTCCTTCGGCTACTTCGACCCACACATGCTGGCCGTGGCCGCTAAACATCCCGACATCCAGTTCCGGCATTGCGGCGGTCTCTGGCAGGAAGGCAAGAACCCGGCCAATACGGGCTCCTATTTCGGCTATATCTTCCAGGGCCAGTATCTGAACGGCATCGCCGCCGGCCATGCGACGAAGAGCAAGAAGATCGGCTTCGTCGCCGCCAAGCCGATCCCACAGGTTCTGCAGAATATTAACGCCTTCCTGCTCGGCGCACGCACGGTCGATCCTGGTATCACCTGCCAGGTGATCTTCACCGGCGAATGGTCGCTTGCCGTCAAGGAGGCCGAAGCCACCAATGCGCTGGTTGACCAGGGCGCTGACGTCATCACCTGCCACGTCGACAGCCCCAAAGTGGTTGTCGAGACGGCTGCCGGCCGCGGCGCCTTCGTCTGCGGCTATCACGCCAACCAGAGCCCGCTTGCTCCCGAAAAGTACCTCACCGGCGCCGAGTGGGCCTGGGGTAACGTCTACAGCGACTTCGTCAAGAAGGCGCAGGCCGGCGAAAAGCTCGGCAACTTCGTGCGCGGTGGCCTGAAGGACGGCTTCGTGAAGATGAGCGCGCTCGGCCCCGGCGTGTCCGCGGAGGGCCGCAAGGCCTTCGAAGCCACGCAGGCGGAGATGATGAAGGGCGGCTTCTCGGTCTTCAAGGGACCCTTGAAGGACAATAAGGGCGACACCGTCGTGGCTGCCGACAAGAGCTATGCCGAAGACGCGATCGAGCTCGAAAGCATGAATTACCTGGTCGAGGGCGTTGTCGGGTCCACGGCGTAAGCCGCGAAGGGAGAAGCGCCATGACCATCGAGGCCAATGATCCCGCAATAGCCATCGTGGAAAAACCGGCTTCGCTACGCCCCGTCCTCGAATGGGTCGCGCGGCGAGCCGAGCCTGTTGTCATCGGCCTTGCGGCCATCCTGATCGGTCTTGCGCTCTTCTCCCTCTTCATCCTGGCGATCGGCAAGTCGCCGGCCACCCTCTTTCAACTGATGTATACCGGCGGCTTCGGCAGCTGGTTTTCGGTGCAGAACAGTTTAAGTCGTGCCGCACCCCTTCTCCTGACGGCACTCTGCGTCGCCCTGCCCGCCCGTCTCGGCCTCGTCATCATCGGCGGGGAAGGAGCGGTCGTGCTGGGCGGCGTTGCCGCCGCAGCCATGGCTCTGCCGCTCGCCGGCACCGCGCCTGTTTTCCTCACCCTCATTCTGATGGCAATCGCTGCCATGGTGGTCGGCGGCATCTGGATCGGCCTTGCCGGTTTCCTGCGCCATTACCGCGGCGTCAACGAAACCATCTCCTCGCTGCTGCTCTCCTATATCGCCATTGCCCTGATGAACCAGTTCGTCGAAGGGCTGCTGCGCGATCCTGCAAGCCTCAACAAGCCGTCGACCAGGCCGCTGCCGGCGGAATACATGCTCGGCAATATTCCCGGCATGGACGTGCATTGGGGTCTCGTGATCGGCATCCTCGCCTGCATGCTCTCCTGGATCGTGATCGAGGCGACGAGCTACGGGTTTGCCGCCCGCATCGCCGGCGGCAACGTGCGCGCCGCGCAGATCCAGGGACTGCCGGTTGGCAAGCTGATTGCCGGATTTACCGCGCTTGCCGGCAGCTTTGCCGGCCTGGCGGGCATGATCGAAGTGGCGGCGGTGCAGGGAAGTGCCAATGCCTCGCTTGCCGCCGGCTACGGCTATACCGGTATCCTCGTCGCCTTCCTCGCCAGGCACAATCCGCTGGCGATCATTCCGGTGGCGATCCTCCTCGGCGGTATTGACGCCTCGGGCGGTCTCATCCAGCGGCGCATGGGCCTGCCGGATGCGACGGTTCTCGTGCTGCAGGGGACGCTCTTCATCGTCATTCTCTTCTGCGAAACCTTCTACGGCCGCTTCAAGATCTTCAATCCCGACCTCTGGAAAAGGAGCCTCTGATGGAAGAGACAGGCATCGGCATCTGGGGCGTGCCGCTGGCGATCTTCGCCGGCGCCATTCGCGTTTCCACCCCCTTCATCTTCGTCAGTCTCGGCGAGACGATCACCGAACGCTCCGGCCGCATCAATCTTGGCCTCGAAGGCACGCTGGTCTTCGGCGCCATGACGGCCTATGCGGTGGCCGTCATGACCGGTTCGCCAACCCTTGGCGTGCTGGCCGCCATGGTGGCAGGCGCGATCTTCGGCCTCATCCACGGCTGGATCTGCAAATTCCCGAAGGTCAACGACATCGCCATCGGCATTGCTATGATGCAGTTCGGTCTCGGCATGGCGTTTTTCCTTGGCAAATCCTTCATTCAGCCGGTCGCGCCGAAACTGCCCTCGATTGCGCTCGGCGGCTGGTCGAGCATTCCGCAGGTCCAGGCGGCGCTCAACATCAACGTGCTGTTCTTCATCGGCGCGGCACTTGCCCTCTTCCTGTTCTGGGCCTTCAAGAACACGCGCATCGGTCTGATCCTGCGCGTCGTCGGCGACAGCACCGACGCGGCCCGGGCCATGGGCATCCACCCGGACCGAGTTCGCCTGCTGGCGACGGCAGTGGGCGGTTCGCTGGCGGCAATCGGCGGCGCCTATCTCTCGCTCTATTATCCGGGCTCCTGGAACGAAGGCATCTCGTCGGGCCAGGGCCTGATGGCGGTGGCTCTCGTCATCTTCGCTCGCTGGAATCCGATCGGCTGCTTTCTCGCTGCCCTGCTTTTCGGCGGTGCCGGCGCGCTCGGCCCGGCGCTGCAATCGGTCGGCGTCACACAGGGCTACTACCTTTTTTACGCCGCGCCTTACGTGCTCACCCTCGTCATCCTGATCGCCACCTCCTCGCCCACCCGCTCGCTCGCCGGTGCGCCGGGTGCGCTGTCGCTCACGAAATAACGGAGCATCCCGATGAACGGACTTGGCGGTCTCAACAAATCCGAACACGGCATCGGTATCGGCCTGGTGCAGCTCCAACTGCCGGTGACCGTCACCAAAGTGGATCTGGCAAAACAGACGCAGGTGATCGTCGATCTGGTGGCCAAGGCGCGGCGCAACCAACCGGGCATGGACCTCGTCGTCTTTCCCGAATACGCGCTGCATGGCCTTTCCATGGACATCAATCCGGAGATCATGTGCACGCTCGACGGGCCGGAGGTCGTGGCCTTCAAGCAGGCCTGTAGGGACAACCGGATCTGGGGCTGCTTCTCGATCATGGAGCTGAATCCTGGCGGCATGCCCTACAATTCCGGCATCGTCATCGACGATCAGGGCGAGTTGAAGCTCTATTACCGCAAGATGCATCCCTGGATCCCCGTCGAGCCCTGGGAGCCCGGCGATCTTGGCATCCCTGTCATCCAGGGCCCGCGGGGCGCCAAGCTCGCGCTGATCATCTGCCATGACGGCATGTTTCCGGAGATGGCGCGCGAATGCGCCTATAAGGGCGCCGAAATCATGATCCGCACAGCCGGCTACACGGCGCCGATCCGCGATGCCTGGCGCTTCACCAACCAGGCGAACGCCTTCTGCAATCTGATGGTCACCGCAAATGTCTGCATGTGCGGCTCGGACGGCACGTTCGATTCCATGGGTGAAGGCATGATCTGCAATTTCGACGGCACGATCATCGCCCACGGCACCTCCGGCCGGCCCAACGAGATCATCACCGCCGAGGTGCGTCCCGACCTGGTGCGCGAGGCCCGGCTCGGCTGGGGCGTGGAGAACAATATCTACCAGTTCGGCCATCGCGGCTATGTCGCCGTCGCCGGCGGCGCCCAAGATGCGCCCTACACCTACATGCACGACCTGATCGCCGGCAAATACCGCCTGCCGTGGGAAGACGAGATAAAGGTCAAGGACGGCACGTCCTGCGGATTTGACAAGCCGATGCGCCGCTACGGCGAACCCCTCAAACCTGCCGCGGAATAGGAGAGAGAATGATGGACGCGATGGTCGAAACCAAAGGGCATTTTATCGACGCCGATCCGTATCCGTGGCCCTATAACGGCGCTCTGAGGCCTGATAATACCGCCCTCATCATCATAGACATGCAGACGGATTTCTGCGGCAAGGGCGGCTATGTCGACCACATGGGCTACGACCTGTCGCTGGTGCAGGCGCCGATCGAACCCATCAAACGTGTGCTTGCCGCCATGCGAGCCAAGGGTTACCACATCATCCATACCCGCGAGGGCCATCGCCCCGACCTCGCCGATCTGCCGGCCAACAAACGCTGGCGCTCGCAGCGGATCGGCGCCGGCATCGGTGATCCCGGCCCCTGCGGCCGCATCCTGACGCGTGGCGAACCCGGCTGGGACATCATCCCCGAACTCTACCCGATCGAAGGCGAGACGATCATCGACAAGCCCGGCAAGGGTTCGTTCTGCGCCACCGACCTCGAACTCATCCTCAACCAGAAGCGCATCGAGAACATTATCCTCACCGGAATCACCACCGATGTCTGCGTCTCGACGACGATGCGCGAGGCAAATGACCGCGGCTACGAATGCCTGCTGCTGGAAGACTGCTGTGGTGCGACCGACCACGGAAACCACCTCGCCGCGATCAAGATGGTGAAGATGCAGGGCGGCGTCTTCGGCTCGGTCTCCAATTCCTCGGCTCTAGTCGAGGCGCTGCCCTGATGCCGTCATTGCGTGCCCATGTCTTTCGCGTGCCAGCCGACGGCCCCGATGACGTTGCCGGCGTCGAGGCGCTCTTTGCCAGCGGCCTTCAGGCGACCAACGTCGTCGCCGTTCTCGGCAAGACGGAAGGCAACGGCTGCGTCAATGATTTTACCCGCGGTTATGCCACCCGCAGCTTCGAGACATTGTTCAGTAGATATGGCGTCGACGGCGTCTCGATCATCATGTCCGGCGGCACCGAGGGGGCGCTCTCGCCGCATTGGACGGTTTTTGCGCGTGAAACCGTAGAAACCCCGGGCGAACGGGCGCTGGCCATTGGTGTGTCGCGTACCCCCGCGCTGCCCCCCGAACATCTCGGGCGCCGGGAACAGATCCTGCTCGTTGCCGCAGGCGTGAAGTCCGCGATGAGGGATGCCGGCATCGATGATCCCGCCGATGTCCATTTCGTGCAGATCAAGTGTCCGCTGCTCACCTCGCGCCGGATTGCCGAGGCCGAGGCAGCAGGCAGGACGGTCGCAACCCACGACACGCTGAAATCCATGGGCCTCTCGCGCGGCGCTTCGGCTCTCGGCGTCGCCGTGGCACTCGGCGAGATAGATGCGACATCGATCGGCGATTCCGACATCTGCACACGTTTCGATCTCTTTTCCCGCTGCGCCTCAACCTCGTCCGGGGTCGAACTTACCGATCACGAAATCATCGTCCTCGGCATGAGCGCAAAATGGTCTGGTCCGCTGTCGATCGACCACGCGGTCATGCGGGATGCGATCGACGCGCATTCCGTCAGGAAAGCCCGCGAACGGCTGCCGGAAAACAGCCGGCTGGCGGCGGTTCTCGCCAAGGCCGAGCCGGACCCGTCCGGCAGGATCGGCGGCAGGCGCCACACGATGCTCGATGACTCGGATATTGCAGGCACCCGCCATGCCCGTGCCTTCGTCGGCGGCGTTCTCGCCGGCATCTTCGGGATTACCGATCTCTATGTGTCCGGCGGCGCCGAACACCAGGGTCCGCCCGGCGGCGGTCCCGTCGCCATCATCGTCGAAAAGGAGCAATGAAGTGAGCACAGTCCGCGACACGCCCCTTCCGCAAGCCGGCAAGGCCGTCGGCATCGAGACGCTCGATATGACCATGCGTTTCGGCAGCTTCACCGCGCTCGACAACGTCTCGATCGTCGTTCCGGCCGGGTCTTTTCACGCGCTTCTCGGCGAAAACGGCGCCGGCAAGTCGACACTCGTCAAATGCATCATGGGCTTCTATCACGCAACCTCAGGCTCGTTGTCAGTCGACGGCCGCGAGGTGGCGGTTGCCTCACCCAAGGATGCCGCGGCCTATGGGCTCGGCATGGTCTACCAGCATTTCACACTGGTTCCCTCTCTGACCGGCGCGGAAAACCTGGTCATCAGCCGCACCGAAGTGCCCGCGGTGATCAACTGGGCCAGGGAACGCAAGGATCTGGCGGGTTTCATGGAGCGCATGCCGTTCAGGATCCCGCTCGACAGGCCGGTGAGCGAGCTTGCCGCCGGCGAAAAGCAGAAGCTCGAAATCGTCAAGCAGCTCTATCTCGGCCGCTCCTTCCTCGTCCTCGACGAGCCGACCTCGGTGCTAACGCCCGCCGAAGCCGATGAGATGCTCGGCATCGTGCGCGGAATGACCGAGCGCGGCGAGCTCACAGTGCTGATGATTTCCCACAAGTTCCACGAGGTGACGAAGTTCGCTGATGCCGTTTCGATCCTGCGGCGCGGCAAGCTGGTCGGCACCGGTAAGGTCGGCGAGCTCTCCACCGCCGAGATGGCGGCGATGATGATCGGCGACGTCAAGCTCGCCGAGCTCGACAGCCGTCTGCCGGTGGCGGAAGCGGCCAAATCCGTGCTCACTGTAAGCCAGGTGAAAGCTCCGGATCGCTCCGGCCTGAAGACGATCGAGATCGACTCGCTTACAGTCCGCTCCGGCGAGATCGTCGGCATTGCCGGCATATCGGGCAACGGCCAGAAGGAGCTGACGGAAATACTCGCCGGCCAGCGCCCGACCGATAGCGGCCAGGTCATGGTCAATGGCGAGGCTTACGGCGCCACCCGCGACGAGACCCGCAAGAACAGGGTGCGTTTCATCCCCGAAGAGCCGTTGCAGAATGCCTGTGCGCCGAAGATGACCGTGAGCGAGAACCTTGCGTTTCGCACCTTCGACTTGAAATCGGACGGCAAGGACGCGATCTGGCTGAACAAGGGCAGCATGAAGAAGCGTGCCTCGGCGCTGATCTCCGACTTCAAGGTCAAGACGGCCTCTTCCTCCTCGCCGATCGCAGCGCTTTCGGGCGGCAACGTGCAGCGGGCGGTGCTCGCCCGCGAACTGACCGGCGATGTCGATCTGCTGATCGTCTCGAACCCCTGTTTCGGTCTCGATTTCTCGGCCGTCGCCGAAATCCGCGCCCGCATCATGAAGGCACGCAATTTGGGCGCTGCCGTGCTGCTGCTTTCCGAGGACCTCGACGAACTGCTCGAGATGTCCGACCGCATCATGGTCATTTCGGAAGGCAAGCTGGTTTACGAGACACCGGCGCGCTCGGCCGATATTGGCGTGATCGGCGCCCACATGGCGGGGCATCATTGATGGCGAAGATCAAAGCTGAACCTTTCGCCTTTCCGGTGAAGCACGATGAGCTCGCCCTCATCGTCATCGACATGCAGCGTGATTTCGCCGAGCCCGGCGGCTTCGGTGCAAGCCTCGGCAATGATGTCAGCCGTATCACCAGGATCGTGCCTGATGTCAAACGCCTCATTCTGGGCTTCCGCAATGCCGGCCTGCCTGTGATCCATACGATGGAGTGCCACCGGCCGGACCTTTCGGACCTGCCGCCGGCCAAACGCGACCGTGGCAATCCGTCGCTCAGGATCGGCGACGAAGGTCCGATGGGCCGCATCCTGATCTCAGGCGAACCCGGCACGGCAATCCTGCCGGAACTCGCTCCTGTGAAGGGTGAAGTCGTCATCGAAAAACCCGGCAAGGGCGCCTTCTACGCCACTGAACTTGGCACCGTGTTGCAAGAGAAGGGCATTCGTCAGCTGGTCTTTGCTGGTGTCACCACCGAAGTCTGCGTGCAGACGACGATGCGCGAAGCAAACGACCGCGGCTATGAATGCCTTCTCGCCGAGGAGGCGACGGAGAGCTACTTCCCCGAATTCAAAGCCGCAGCCATCGCCATGATCCGCGCCCAAGGCGCGATCGTCGGCTGGACCGCGCATGTCGACGACATTCTGGAAAGTATCGCCCATGCCTGAAACGACCCGCGAACGCCTGACGTCAGGCGGCTGGAAGGAGCTGGAATTCGGCCCCTTCCGCGATGCTGTCACCATTCACTGGATCCGCCCCTTCGAGGGTGATCAGCCGGGCGTGGCGCTGCTGAAATATGAGCCCGGCGCCTCCGTTCCTCGCCATCGCCACGAAGGGCTTGAGACCATCCTGGTGCTCGACGGCGTTCAATCCGACGAGACGGGCGATTACAACAGCGGCAGTTATATCGTCAATGCGCCGGGCAGCGAACACTCGGTCTGGAGTGATACCGGCTGTGTCGTACTCATCCAATGGGACCGGCCCGTGAAAATACTCGAAGACGAAATTGCCTGAACCCGCGCCGGCCTTGGAGGTCTGCCCGACGATCCGGATGGACATGAATTTCACAGCAGCATCGAGGCCCCGCGATCGATATAGGTATCCAGGAATTGTTCGAGGCGGGGGGTTCTCGGCCGTTTGAAGACGTCCTGCGGCGGGCCGGTGAACAGCACCTTGCCGTGATCGAGAAAGATGATCTGCTGGCCGACCGTCGCGGCAAATCCGATCTCGTGGGAGACGACGACCATCGTCATGCCCTCGGCGGCGAGATCGCGCATGACGTTGAGCACTTCGCCGGTCAGCTCGGGATCGAGTGACGAGGTCGGCTCGTCAAACAGCATGATCTTCGGGTTGAGGGCAAGCGCCCGGGCGATAGCGACACGCTGTTGTTGCCCTCCCGAGAGCTGCGATGGATAGTGCCCCGCCCTGCCCTCCAGGCCGACCTTGACGAGCTGGGCCATGGCCCGTTCCTCCGCATCCCTGCGGCTCATCTTATGAACCGTCTTCAGCGCCTCGCTGACATTGCCGAGCGCCGTCATATGCGGCCAGAGATTGAACTGCTGAAAAACCATCCCGATCTGTGATCGAATCTGCCGGTTCACAGCAGTCGGCACCCGCTCACGGACACCCTTGGCGTTTTCCGCAAAGCCAAGCACCTCGCCGTTGACGGCAATCGTCCCCTTCGTCGATTCCTCCAGAAACGCCATGCAGCGCAGCAGCGTACTCTTGCCGGATCCCGACGGGCCGATGACGCAGGAGACTTGTCCCTGCTCGATTTCGAGGTCGATGCCGTGCAGCACGGTGGAGCCGCCGAACGTCTTGACGAGATTTTTGACTGCGATCGCAGGAACGCTCATATGTTGAAAAACCTGAATCTGGTGAGTTTCGTTTCGGCGAAATGGCCGAGCCAGCCGGTGATTTCGACCAGTACCCAATAAAATAGCGCAAGCACGAAGAGCGCCTCGACGAAAGCATATTGCTGCGAGCCGATGGCGCTGAGTGTCGCCGTCAACTCCGGCACGGTGATGATGGACAGAACGGCCGTCTCCTTCATGAGGATGATCGTCATGTTGACCGAAGGTGGCAACACCAGCATGGTCATCTCCGGCAGCAATATGCGCCGGATGATCTGCCCTTGTGTCAGGCCAACGCACAGGCCGGCCTCGATATGTCCCTTCGGGACGGCGGCAAAGCCCGAGCGGAATATCTCACTGAAATAAGCCGCGCCGTAGATGGAAAGGCCGACGATGCCGGCCGGGATCGGATCGAGTGACAATCCGACGAAGGGGCCGCCATAGTAGACGAGGAATATCTGAATCAGAAAGGGCGTGCCGCGCAGCACTGCGATGACAAGGCCGAACGCTCTGTCCAACAGCACGCCGCCAAAACGTCGCGCGACAGCGACAAGGAAACCCAGTACGGCCGCGGCAAGAGTGGTAACGATCCAGATGAGGATGGTGACCCACGCACCGTGGAGGATCTCCGGCAAGTTGCTGAAAATCACATTGGTATCGAAGGTCATCGCGGCACTCCTGGCAGGGAGCGTTCGATCAGACCGCCCGCAAGGGCAACGATCCAATTGATGACGAGATAGATCAGGCCTGCGGAAGCAAAAATCTCGAGCGGCAGGAAGGTGCTGCCGGCAAGGTCCTGAGCCATACGTGTCAGCTCGACGATTCCGACGACGGAGACCAGCGAAGACGCCTTCAGAATAAGGATCGCTTCATTGACGAGCGCCGGGAAAGTCAGGCGCAGAGCGATCGGCGCCTTGATGCGGCGGAAGATCTGAATGGGAGTCATGCCGACCATTTCAGCAGATTCGACAAGGCCCACGGGAACGCTGGAAAAACCACCGCGCAGATTTTCAGCCTGATAGGCCGCAGTACACAAGGACAGGCCAACGACGGCCGCAACGATGCTCGGCACGTTGATGCCGATCACCGGCAGCAGATTGTAGATCAGCAACAGCTGGACCAGCAGCGGTGCACCACGAAAGAAACTGATGAAAATCTGCGCCGGCAACACGAAAAGCCGTTGCCGTGAGAGCAGCATGGCTGAAATGACGATCGCGATCGCAAAGCCGATCAGGATGGAGACCACGCTGATCGTCACCGTGTAGATCGAGGCTTGCAGAAGCAGTTCGAATAGCTTGATGGACATGGGCGGTGCTTGCCTGGGCGCTGCGGCCGTGAACTTTGATCCCACGGCGGATTGCGCCCCGACTGATGGCGGGGCGCGTTCGTTTCACCGGCGGCTAATCAGAATGCCGGATCCTTAACAGCATCAGGCGTATCGAAAGACGCACCAAACCACTTCTTTTGCAGCTCTGCCATACGTCCGTCTGCCTTGATCTTGAGCATCGCGGCATCGATCGCATCCATCAGGGGCGCATGATCGGCATCCTTGAGACCGATGAAGCCGAAATAGGACTTCTTGCCGAATGGCGGCAGGACGACTTCGAACGTGCCTTTTCGCTGGCTAGCGACGAAGGCGATATTGGGCAGCGAGTTGGCAACGCCGGCAATGCGGCCGGCGGCGAGATCGGCGTAGGATTCGGTAAAGGCTGGATATTCGCGCACGTCGACTTTGGTCGGCAGCGTGCCGGAGAATTCCTTCAGCTGGTCGAGCTGGGCAGTTGCTTTGCCGACACCGATCGTCTTGCCGGCAATATCTTCCGGCTTGCTGATCGTCGTGTCGCCAGCCTTCTTCAGAATGGCGATCGTCGCTTCGGCGATCGGCGGCGTGAAGCGATAGCGCTCCATGCGCTTCTTGGTGATCGTTGCAGGACCTGCGACGACATCGAACTTGCCGGCCTCGAGCGCGGGGAAGACGCCGTCCCAAGGAAGCGCTATCCACTCGATCTTGACGCCGAGTTCCTTGCCGATCTCGGCAAAGAGGTCGACGTTCAAGCCGGTATGTTCACCGGCATCGATATAGTCGAACGGTGCGAAAGCCGTTTCGGTGCCAACCTTGAGGGTGCCGGCTGCCTTGACGGCGGCCAGCGTGTCGGCTGCATGGGCGGAAACGGCTGCTCCGAACAGGAACGCAGCGCCGACCAGACCCTTCAGCAGTGAATTTGCCTTCATGATCATCTCTCCAGTTTTATTCCCCCGGCGGAGGAGTTTTGGTTCCCGACTTCGATTTCCTCTGCGCGGATTTCTATGCTCCGCTTTTGACTATACAAATAGATATAGGCTGGCCTAGAGTGTCAATGTAAAAGACGAGGAACGCAAAATTTGTGCCGGGTGGCGTCGATCTCGCTGGCATGACCGTTCCGGAACTTATGATCGTTGACGCCGGATGAGGTGCGGGCTTGGTGTCGATTTATCAACGTATTTTTACCGATGTCGAGACGAAGATCATCAGCGGTGATTGGCGGCCCGGTGACCGTATTCCCGTCGAACATGAACTCGCGGCGAAATATCGGTGCTCGCGGATGACCGTCAGCAAGGCGCTGTCGGCGCTCGCCGAGCGCGGCATGATCGTCAGACGGCGCAAGACAGGTTCGTTTGTCGCATCGCCCCAGATCGACCGCACGGTGATGGATATCCAGGATATCAGCAGCGAAGCGGAACTGGCCGGGCACGAACACCGCTTCGAAATCCTCGCCCGCAAGATCGAGCGCCTTGGAGAGGCGGAGGCACAGCAGCTGTCGGAGCCTGCCGATGCAGAAGTTCTCAGGCTTCAGTGCCTGCATATCGTCGACGGCAGACCGAATGCCATCGAGCGGCGGATCATCATGCTCGATGCTGTCCCACGGGCGAGAGAGGAGAGTTTTGCTTCAATTCCGCCCGGCAAATGGCTGCTTGACGAGGTTCCCTGGTCCAAGGCCAAACATGTCATTCGCGCCGTCTCGGCCGACACCACGACAGCGCGGATCCTGCAGACGGAACGTGGCGAGGCCTGCCTTAGCCTCATTCGCCAGACCTGGCAGAACGGACGCACGGTGACCTATGTCGAGTTTACCCATCCGGGCGACCGGTTCCAGTTTGCGGGGACGTTTCATCCGGCAGCAAATTGAGTTCGACGCAAATCACGAGAGGTTCTGCAAGTGACCGATGAGCGCCTCAAGGCGATACCGCTGAAAAGTTTGCAGGCGTTCGAGGCGGTGGGGCGCTGCGGCGGCGTGACGGCCGCGGCACTGGAGCTGAGGGTTTCGCCGGGGGCCATCAGCCAGCAGATTCGCAAGATCGAAAGCTTTCTTGGAATTTCGCTTCTGGAGCGCAGCGGGCGAACCGTCGAGCTGACCGCCTGGGGCCGGCTCTACCATCAGGAGATATCGAAGGGGTTCGAGCAATTTGCGCTCGCTCAGCAACTGTTGGAAAAGGCGCGCAACGAGACGGCACTGGTGCTCAGTGCGCTTTCCTCCGTCGTCAACAAATGGATCGGCAGGCGCATCTTCGACTGGCAGGCGCTTCATCCCGAAGTTCCAGTGAGGATTATCGGACGCGACAAAGAGCCCCGGATCGGTTTCGACGATGTCGATTTCCGCGTCAGCTACGGATCGGACGTCCTCCAGCACGAACATTATACCGAACTGTTCCGCGATTGGGTCGTTCCGGCCTGCTCGCCGGCGCTGATGCAGGATCGCGCACATACGGCGCGCGATCTTTTCGAACAACCCCTCCTCCATGTCGAGTGGGAACGACACTTCACCCCCTACCCCAGCTGGGCGGAGTTTGCCGCCAAGGCCGGCGTCGCGTTCGATGTGTCGACGCCCGGCCTTTCCTTCACTTTGTCGAGCAGTGCAATTGACGCAGCCGTCAACAAGCGCGGCGTCGTGCTCGCACAAATGTCGATGATATCAGATGAGCTTGAGGCGCAAACGCTCGTCATTCCGGTCGACATGCGCATTGCACTGCGTGAAAGCTATTTTCTCGCCTGGGATCGTGCTGCCTTGCAGAAGCCCCATGGGCGCGAATTCCGCGATTGGCTCATTGCTATTTCCCGTCAGCAGGCTTCGGCATCGGCTCCTGCTGCATAATTTCTCAAATCGGAATCGATTTGAGAAATTATGCATCGATTCAAAAATGTTACAGCGTCCTTTGCGCGTCAGAAAAGACGCGCGACGCTGTAAGTCAACACTTTAGAAAAACTAAAACGGAACTCAGCTACGCGATATTGATGAAAATTTGCGCCTGGCGATAATTTGCGCAGTCGCCTTCAAGGGGACGGCGTGGCGGACAATGACAGGAGAGCCCAATGGCGCGGACCGACAAGATGAAACTCGGGACTTTCGTCTATACGTTCGGCTTTCATCCGGCCTCCTGGCTGCATCCGGCAAGCGACGTCAATGGCGCCAACGACTTCGCTCATCTGCTCGATGTCGCCAAGCGATCCGAGGCGGCCAAATTCGATTTTATGTTCATGGCGGATTCTCCTGCCGCCGCCGTCGGCGATCCGAATGCGCTTGCCCGAATTCCGACCAAGATGAACCGCTTCGAACCCCTCTCGCTGCTCTCGGCTCTGGCGGTCACCACCAACGATCTCGGTCTCGTGGCGACGGTCTCAACGAGTTATTACGAGCCATACAATGTCGCGCGTCTGTTCGCCTCGATCGACCATCTGAGCAAGGGGCGCGTCTGCTGGAACGTCGTCACCTCCGATCACGACGAAACCGGCTACAACTTCAACCGCGAGGGGCTCGACCCGCATGCGCTGCGCTACGAGCGCGGCAACGAATTCGTCGATGTCGTGTTCGGCCTCTGGGACAGCTTCGAGGATGGCGCACTGCTTCTCGACCGTGAAAACGGCGTTTACTATGACAAAGGCAAGCACCACACGCTCAATCACAAAGGCAAGCACTTCCAGGTCCGCGGACCCCTCAACATCGCGCGAACGCCCCAGGGTCGCCCCGTCATCGCCCAGGCGGGCGGTTCGGAACCCGGAATGGACATGGCGGCACGCACGGCGGAGATCGTCTTCAGCCTCGCATCGAATATCGACCGAAACCGTGCCTTCTACGACAACGTCAAGCGCCGGATGCCGGCCCATGGGCGCGATCCGGACGACCTGAAAATCATGCCGGGTATCGTGATCAACGTCGGTGAAACTGAAGCCGAGGCAAAGGCGAAGGTCGACTATCTGATCGATAAGATGCATCCGGATGTCGGCCTGCTGATGCTCTCCGAATTTCTGGAGGCGGACCTGCGCGACGTGGCGCTCGACAAGCCTTTCCCCATGGATCGGCTGCCGGCGGCGCCAAAGGGATCACGCGCTCTGTTCGACGAACTGGTCGATTTCGTGAAAAGCGGCCACACCGTCGGCGAACTCATCCGGCACTATGCCGAGAAGCATACCGGAAATGGCATCACAGGGACGCCGTCCCAGATTGCCGACTTCATGGAGGAATGGTTTGAGACGCGCGCCGCCGACGGCTTCATCCTGATGTTCCCCACCTTGCCGTCCAGTCTCGACGACTTCGTGCGGCTGGTCCTGCCCGAGCTTCGGCGCCGCGGGCTATTCCGTGAGGATTACGAGGGCAAGACCTTGCGTGAAAACCTCGGTCTTTCAAGGCCTGTAAACCGCTTTGCCAAAACGAAAGAGCCAGCCCGATGAGTGCCGAGCCTTTGATCAGCGAGGCGGACTTCAAGTTTTCGATGCGTCATCTGGCGGGTGCGGTCAGTGTGATTACGGTCGGCGACGGTAAAGACCGCACCGGCTTCACCGCAACGTCGGTCTCCTCGCTTTCGGCGGAGTTGCCTTCCGTCATCGTCAGTGTCAACCGAGCGTCTTCCTCATGGCCGGCGCTGCAGCAATACGGCTGCTTTTGTGTCAACGTGCTCGCTGCCGACCAGCAGCAGGTGGCGCAATCCTTTGCCGGTCTTGACGGGCGAAAGGGCGCCGAACGCTACGGCAACGCCGGATGGTATCGCCTCAAGACCGGTGCGGCGGTCCTTGAAAATGCCCTGACGGTCCTGGACTGCAAGCTCGAAACCGCATTCCACTACAATTCCCATGCGATTTTGGTCGGACATGTCTGCGCGATTGAAATTCGGCAGGGCATAGGACCGCTGCTTTACTGGCGCGGTGGTTATCACCAACTTCCGGCGGAGGTTGATCGCGGCCTAGCGAAGGCGCTCGGACAATAGCCCAATCGACGCGACATCCGCATTGGCAAAGGCAAGTCTGAGGTAGCGCTCCTGCCCTTCCCCGAAATAGGCTCCGGGCAAACAAACAATGCCGGATTCCTTGGCGAGTTTTTCGGCAACCTCTGAAGACGATCGATCAGCGTAGGGATGGCGGACAAAGGCAAAATAGGCGCCGATCGCGGCGATCTCCCAATCCGGCAACCCGGAAAAGACCAGCCTCAACGCATCCGCGCGGCGAGTGATCTCCAGCTGGTTACCGGCTCGCCACTCGGCGAGCGCCGGGATCGCCGAAGCAACGGCGATCTGAGCCGAACGCGGCGCGCAGATCTGCATATTGTCCATCACCTTGGCGATCTCGGCGATGAGTTTGGGGCCTGCCGTGATTGCACCCAGTCTGTGACCGGGAATGCAGAAGGATTTCGAGAAGCTGTAGAGTAGAACGAGCGTGTCCTCCCAGCCCGGCTCGGAGAGAAGAGAGTGCGGCGGCCCGTAATCTTCGCCAAGAAAATCGCGATAGGTTTCATCGAGGATCAGCCAGGCGCCGTATTTCCGGCAGAGCACAAAAAGCTTGTGAAGCAGGCTGGGTGGATACACGGCTCCGGTGGGATTGTTGGGCGTCACGACGGCAAGTATCTTCGCGCCGGCCGCAAGTGCAGCCTCGGCCGAACTCAGATCGGGAGGAAAGCCGGCGGCGGCGTCGCAATCGACCAATCGACGCCCGATCCCCAGCATCGACAGCGTCGTATCGTGATTGAAATAGAAGGGATTGGTCAGTGCTACGGTATCGCCGGCGCCCGCAAGCGCGATCGCTGCGCACATGAACGCCTGATTGCAGCCGGCGGTAATGTGGATATTACCGGCGGAAAGGTCGGCGCCGTAAAGCTCGGCAACGTGAGCCGCGTAGGTCTTGCGCAACAGAGGTTCGCCCTCGATCGGCCCGTATCCCGTCATCGCCTGTTGTCCGGCCGCCTCGGCAAGAAGCCGAAGCATCTCCGGATGCGCGGGATAGCCGGGCACGGCTTGCGACAAATCGATGAGCGGCCCTTTTTCTCCTTTGTATTCGCGGCTCCAGGCGACGACGGAAGGAATGGGCGGGGCAGAGAGGCGGGCAACGAGCGAGTTGGGTTTTGCAGCGATCATGTCGATTTCTCTTTGATACCGATTGCTACAACGATACCAATTGTTTTCTCAACCTCTTTGTCTGACGAGACGGACCTGAAGCGGAGATGCATGCGCATGGTGTGGGACAAAACGCGGCTGGAACAGCTGCGCGCAGAATTTGCAGACGCCAATGGCGGCGAGATATTCGATGAGAAGTTTCGCAAAGTGGCGGAGAAGATCATCTCCAAGAGCGGCACGAGACTGGCGCCCTATGCCGGAGTGCCGACCTTCCTCAGCGCACCCTACATGCAGGTCGCAGCCGAGGATCCGGATTTCGGCAATCTCCAGGTTGCAATCACCGGGATCCCCATGGACCTTGGCGTCACCAATCGTCCAGGCTCGCGTTTCGGACCGAGAGCACTTCGCGCCATCGAAAGGATCGGCCCCTACAATCACGTCCTTGCCACGGCGCCGGTCTTCGATCTTCGGGTCGCCGATATCGGCGACATATCGTTCCAAAGCCGTTACCGGCTGGAACTCAGCCATGACGACATCGAAAAGCGCATCGGCCAGGTCGTCGATGCCGGCGTTGCCCCGCTTTCCGTTGGAGGCGATCATTCCATCAGCCACCCGATTTTGAAGGCCATCGGTCGGCAGCAACCGGTCGGCCTCATTCATATTGATGCCCACTGCGATACAAGCGGCGCTTTTGATCAGACGAAGTTTCATCACGGCGGGCCGTTCCGCAATGCGGTGCTGGACGGCGTGCTCGATCCGACACGGACAATCCAGATTGGCATCCGTGGTTCGGCGGAATATTTGTGGGAATTCTCCTATGCGTCGGGAATGACCGTCATTCACGCAGAGGACATCAGCGGAATGGGGATTGCGGCCGTGGTTGCCAAGGCAAAATCCATCGTCGGCGACGGCCCGACCTATCTTTCCTTCGACGTCGACAGCCTCGATCCGAGCTTTGCGCCCGGCACGGGCACGCCCGAGGTCGGTGGATTGACCACGCGTGAAGTCCTTGAACTGATACGCGGGCTGAAAGGGATAAACCTGGTGGGCGGTGACGTCGTCGAAGTTGCCCCGCAATATGACGCAACGACCAACACAGCGCACGCCGCAGCACAGGTGCTCTTTGAAATCCTGAGCCTCATGGTGTTTAGTCCGTCGATCGGCAAACGCTAAGGCCGACCTCTCGGTCATCTCCATGTCATTCGTGGCGATGAGCAGTATTGCTGTGGAGGCTGTATCGCCACACCAGGCTCTAGCCAAACTCGCTCAAAAATTCTTCGGTCTTCATGAGCTCGAGCTGCACGGAAAACCGATCATGCAGAAGTTCCAGTGACGCGTCATGCGTATCGTCGGCGCCGCTGCAGACGGCGTCCTTCAGCACGATGACACGATAGGCGAGATCGATTGCGCCGAGCGTCGTGGCCAGCACGCATACATCCGTTTCGCCGCCCGTTATCACAAGCGTATCGACCTGCTCCGACTGAAGGGTTGGATGCAGGCGGCCGTCAATCCAGGGGGAATAGGTGCGCTTGTCGAAGTGCCTTGCCGGTGGAACCAACGACGCCAGCGATGGGGCGAGATCGATGAATCCGCGCGGAAGATGCTCACCCGTCATCATCCACCATTTGTGGTAATAATCCCGCCATTTCCCCGGCATGTCGTCCGCACGCTCGGGTGGCAGGAAGCGGGTAAAGATCGTTCGCGACGAGTGCCGCCCGGCCAGCTCTTCGATCTGGGGAGAGATCCGTGCCATCCAGGGAACGTGCCACGGCGTGTCTTCGGCAAACATCCGCTGCATATCGACGCAAAGGTGCCGCCACTCCCCGACCTCGCCCATCACATCCTCCACTCGGTCTTCGGGCGTCAACCGCCGCGCGCGGCGAAAGTTCCTGGCGGAAGATCAAAAGCCTCTCAGGCGACAGCACTCTCAGCTGTCCGGAAACTATCAAGGTCGCGAAGAGGAACCGGTTTGGAGAAGAAGTAGCCTTGGAGGTCGGTGCAGCCGAGGGCGGCCAGAAAGTCGCGTTGATATTCGGTTTCGACTCCTTCAGCCGTCGTCGAGATACCGAGGTTGCGGCTAAGCGCGACGATGGCGCCAATGATGGCCGCCCCGTTGGCTTTCGTGCCGAGCTGTGAGACGAACGAACGATCAATCTTGATGCGGTCGATATCGAAGCGTAGCAGATGGCTGAGACATGAAAAGCCGGTTCCGAAATCATCGAGCGAAATCTGAACACCTTGGCTGCGCAGCGACTTCAGCACCGTATAGACGTCCGAGTTATCCTCGATGAGCGAGGACTCGGTGAGCTCGAGCTCGAGCCGGGACGGCGGCAGGCCGCTCTCCTGGAGCACGGCGAATACTTCCTCGGCAAAATTTGGTCTTCTCAACTGGGCGGGAGACACGTTGACCGCAACAAATGTGTTTTCAGGCCATTTGCAGGCGGCTCTGCAGGCTTCGCGCAATACCCAGAAACCGAGAGCGTCGATGAGGCCGCCCTCCTCGGCGACAGGGATGAAGCTGGCAGGCGTCAATAGTCCGCGCTGACTGTGACGCCAACGCACGAGAGCCTCCGCGCCCGACGCCGAGTATCCGCCGCCCTCGGCGCGATGTACCGTTTGGTAATAGACTTCGAGCGATCCGAAGTCCGGCTTGTTCGCAATCGGGTCGGATTGTGGACCGTCAGCGGATGAGGCCGTGCCTTTGGCCAGAACTTCCCGCAATTCGTTCTTGAGAATGTCGCGCGCATTCCTGCCGCCGTCCATGGACGGTGAATAGACGCGCCACTGGCCTCTGCCGCCCATCTTTGCCTCGTACAGCGCGACGTCGGCGTAGCGCATGATGTCGTCGGCATTCCGCCCGGCGTCCGGCACGGCGGTCACGCCGATCGAGCCGCCGACCCGTGCGACCGCCTCGCCCCTCAAAAGCGGGAAGGGCTTGCCAAGTTCGGCAACGATCGCGTCGCATATTGCCGGCAAAACCTGATCATGGTCTTTGATGTCCCGGAGAAGCAGGGCGAATTCGTCCCCTCCGAGCCGGGCAAGCGTGTCGCCCGGACGAAGCAGGAAGTGGATCCGCTCCGCAGCCATCCTGATGAGTTCATCGCCGGCGGCATGGCCGAACGTGTCGTTAACGGCCTTGAAGCGGTCGAGGTCGAGAAGCGCGACAGCCGAGCGCTCGGTCGAATTCTTCGTCTCGGCCAGGCACTCGTCGAACCTCATCGCGAACAAAGCGCGGTTGGGAAGGCTCGTAAGCACGTCATGCAAGGCAAGCTGCCTTGCATGCAGCTCGCTTTTCTTCAACTCGCCGAGACTGCCTCGCAGGCGCACCAGCAAGACCGAGAACAGGATCGCGATCACCAGGGCGGCAATCGAAAGCGCCGGCATCAATCGGCCAATCACTCTCGAGCCTGGAAGATCGGGACGCCATACGATGAAGCCGATCGGTTCGCCATTTGCCGTGGCGTCGATCTGGAAGGCAACCTCGTTTTCGTCTGCATCGGCTGTGCGCGCGAAGCGCGCGCCGTTGAGGCCCTGTTGCCGGCTCAATTCGTCCAGCGCCGCACCATCGATAAACCGCACGACGATCAGGAATTGCCGCATCGTCTGCCGTTGCCCCTCTTCGGGATCGTTGATGGCGACGACGCCGACGATCGTCGGCCGACCTTCCAGCCGCATCAGATTGGCCAACGCAGTGTTGGAGCGTCCTGGGCTCGCAAGGCGGCTTTCCATCGAGGACGGCGTTCTTTCGTTGGAAACCGTGCCTGGTCTCACCCCAAGGCGGGCATCCTGAAGCAGAGGCAAAAAGAGCGGCTTCATCCAGCGATAACGCTTTTCCGTTTGGGCGTCCGCCAGCATCAGCAGTTGAGCCTTCTCGTCGACGACAAAGGCCTGATCGTAGCCGAAGGCGGACATTGCGGTCTGGCTGATCGCACTCCCGGCGGCCGCGGTCAGAACGGCATCGAGGCTGGAGGAACCTCCGCTTGACCGGGCAGCCGGATAAACACGCGTGAGGTAGCCGTTGCCGAACTGGCCGATGACATGGGCGACTTGATCGACCTGTTCCCGGAGGCGGGCATTCACAAGCTGGCGCTGTCGATCAAGGGCGGCAGCATCGCTTTCGGTTCCTGCCCAGAGCGCCGAGAGTACAACAAGTCCGATCGCTCCAAGCCCGCTGACGGCAATCAGAAACAGAATTCTTCCCGAAGCAATCCAGGATTGCTGAAACGTCTTGGAGCTGGAAGGAAGAACGATCTGCAAGCCTAGACCCCTGAACACCACGACACGGGCGCATTGGCAGACGCTAACAAAGAAGCGTTCACGTAGAATTAAAGGCTGCGGCGCACTATGGGGCGAGATCGACTATTCCCCGAGGAGCTCCCGACGATGTTGCGCATATCCATTCAGACTATACTGCGCGGAGCGCTGATGGCGGGCGGGATGGGTATTTTTTTGGCCGCGACCTCGCCGCTTGAGGTGGCCGCGCAAGATCGCATGCCAATGAGAATTGCCGTCGAAGGTGCATTTCCGCCCTTCAACTATCTCGATGCAAATAACAAACTTCAGGGCTTCGACATCGATATTGCCAATGCGCTGTGCGAGGTTGGCAAGTTCGAATGCCAATTTATCATCGAGAAGTGGGACGACATTATCCCCGATCTCGTTGCCGACAAATACGACGCGATCATCTCATCCATGTCGATGAGCCTTGAGCGGCGTCAAAAGGTTGCCTTCACTGAAAAATACTACAACAGCCCGTCTGTGTTCATCGCCCGGAAGGATTCGTCGATCAGCGATGTCAGCCCCGCCGCCCTCAACGATAAAATTCTTGGGGTGACATCGTCGACAGCGCAGGAATCCTATGCCAACCATCTTTATCCGGAAATGAAAAAGAAGGTGTTTCGGTCTTCGCCCGAATTGTACAAGGGGCTGGCGGACGGGAGCGTCGACATTATCCTCGAGGATAAACTCGCCATCTACGACTGGATTGCCAACACCAAGGCAGGAAGCTGCTGCGAGTTCAAAGGACCGGATCTGGTCGACATCACATACTTCGGTGAGGGTGCCGGCATCGCGCTGCGCCTCGATGACAAGGAGCGTCTTGCGCGCCTGAACGAAGCGTTGAAGAGCATCAAGGCGGACGGGACCTACGACATGATCAACGCAAAATATTTCCCGTTCAGCATCCAGTAGTTCGTCAATCATCGTTGTGCGATGCAGAATGGCCGGCTTTCCGCCGGCCATTCCTATCAGGTAAAGTCCTCAGTCGTAGTCGCTAGAGCATTTCCGTTTTTCTTCGAATCACGGAAATGCTCTATCCCTTTGTTTTCTCGCAATTCCGGACGCAAAACCGCTACGCGCTTTTGCTGGAATTGCTCTAGGCGGCTTTCGCGACCTCTCCGTGCGGATCGAGGACATATTTCGTCGCCGCTCCCTGGTCGAAGCTCTCATATCCATTGGCGGCATCGTCGAGCGGAATGACCTTGGCGTTGACGATATCGGCAATTGGCAGCCGGTCGTGGAGGATCGCCTGCATGAGCTGACGATTATATTTGATCACCGGAGTCTGGCCGGTGTGGAAGGACTGCGCCTTGGCCCATCCGAGGCCGAAGCGGAGCGACAGATTGCCGTGTTTGGCGGCGTTGTCGACGGCGCCCGGATCCTCGGTAACGTAGAGGCCGGGAATGCCGATCGAACCCGCGGCACGGGTAATCTCCATCATCTGATTGAGCACGATCGCCGGCTGTTCGCCGCCCGAGTGGCCGCGTGCCTCGAAGCCGACCGCATCGATGGCGCTGTCCACCTCATTGGTGCCGACGACCTGCGCGATCATGTCGCCGAGACGGTCGCTCTTCGACAGGTCGATCGGTTCGAAACCGACCTTCGCCGCATGCGCCAGACGGTCCTTGTTGAAATCACCGATCATCACGACAGCAGCGCCGAGAATGCGAGCCGAAGCCGCAGCCGCAAGGCCGACAGGGCCGGCACCGGCGACATAGACGGTCGAGCCGACCCCAACACCTGCACGCACTGCGCCATGGAAGCCGGTGGGCAGAATGTCGGAGAGCATGGTGAGATCACGGATCTTCGCCATTGCCCTATCCCGATCGGGGATTTTCAGCAGGTTGAAATCTGCGTAGGGAATGGTGACATAGCGCGCCTGTCCGCCGATCCAGCCGCCCATGTCGACATAACCGTAAGCACCGCCGGCGCGGGCCGGGTTTACCGTCAGGCAGACACCGGTATCCTGAGACTTGCAGCAGCGGCATCGGCCGCAGGCGACATTGAAAGGCACCGAGACGATATCGCCGATTTCGAGCATCTCGACGTCGATGCCTTTCTCGATGATCTCGCCAGTGATTTCATGACCGAGGACCAGGCCCGGCATCGCCGTCGTGCGGCCGCGGACCATGTGCTGATCGGAGCCGCAGATATTGGTCGAGATCACCTTCAGAATCACGCCGTGTTCGATGCGGCGGCCGTCGGGCGCTTCCAGCTTCGGGTCGTCGATGTCGCGAACTTCGACCTTGCCCGGCCGGAGATAGACGACGCCTCTATTTTTGCTCATGAATTCCTCCCACTTGTTTGAATGCCTCGATCTGCAACCGATGCAGTCGATGGCAACCTTCCCTCCGGCCTGCCTCCTCTGCAGCCCGGTCCACAACACAGGATACCGCCGCATCGGGCGATATTCGAATTTCCAAAAGGGACAGATTGGATGGAGAAGAGGAGTGAACGCCATGGTTTTCGCCTGTCGTTCCGCTCGTGATCGTCTGCCGCAATCCGTCGATTTGCTATGCCAAGAGCTGGTTTCCGGCTCCAGAATCTCCTTTCGATCCATCTCGATATCTTTCCGGATGACTATCCGGCGATTTCCTTGAGGATTTCAGTTCTTCTACCGCTGCGGGGCAGCGCCGGCGTCAGGCCTGCGTCCCAATGGTCCATTTCGCCAGTTTGCGAGATAGCGCCTTGAACACCACAAGCAAACCATGCCTGACGTAAAACAGCGATCAAGAAAACGACATGGGCGCAGCTCAAAGACGACAGTCGGCAAAGTCGCAATAGCGCTGCGTAGCGGAAATAATTGATCCCGCGAATACGGCGGTTTTCCGGATCGTCCCGGAAGATTTGATCGCCGCCTAAAGGCTTTAGGCGCGATGCGGTCGCCGGCTGCGGCTGACGTCGATTGCCGTGTGCCAGAACACGGCGCCGAGGATGATCGCGCCGCCGAAAAAGGTGGCAACGGGCGGCTGCTCGGAAAACAGCAGCCAGACCCAGAAGGGCGTGAGCACGATTTCCATCGTGCCGATCAGCGCCGCTTCCGCCGGCGGCATCCGCTTTGCCCCGGCAAGGAAGAGCACCAGCGCGAGGGAGAAATTGGTCGCGCCGAAGGCGGCAAGGACGATCCAGTTGTGCAAGTCGAGCGAGCCGACCGAACCGAACGGCGCGAAGAGCGCGAGTGTCAGGAAAGCGCTGACCACGGTCGGCGGCAGACTTGGCACGTCGGGACTGATGCGCGGAATGATGATGACGAGCGCGAAGGACGCGGTCATGCCGAGCGCCAGCAGGTCACCCCAACCGGTGCCGCCGCCGATCGACGAGGCGACGATGACCGCGACTCCGAGGAGCGAAATGCCGCCGGCAATCAGCGTCCGCCTGGAGACCCTCTCCCTGAGGATGACCCAGCCGAGCAACGCTGCGATAAAGGGCGCGGTCGCATAGATCATCGTCACATTGGCGACGGTGGTCATGTAAAGCGCCCCGATGAAGCATACCTGACTGAAGGTCTGGCATGCGATCATGGCAAGACCGGACGGATGGAAGACGGATCGCCATTGCTGCCGCGAGATGCCCCCTTCGAGGAAAAGGCAGGGGATCAGCAGAAACAGGCCGCCGAACAACGATCGCCAGGCAATCGCCGTCCATACGTCGGTCGTCAGGAGCCGCGAGTAGACGCCGCTCGCGCTCCAGGCAAGTGTCGCGGCAATGATGAGAAGCACACCCTTCTCGTGCTCGCTGCCTGCGAGGCGTCTGGCCGGATTTTCAATGGTCACGCAGATATTCTCAAAGAAGGAAGTCGAACGCCGTTCATTTCTGCGCCAAGAATTGACATCAGACAAACGAATAGTAGAGATATCTATCATCGATTTTTTCTATGGCTAACCCATGCACGAACCGATCGAGAGCGACCTGCTCAGAACCTTCCTGGTCGTTGCCGAGACCTCCAATTTCTCCGCGGCTGCCCAGCGCATCGGGCGGACGCAGTCGGCGGTCAGCACTCAGATCAAGCGGCTTGAGCAGACGATCGGCGAAACCCTGTTCGAACGGGGCGCCCGCGGCGTGCTGCTGACGCGCCAGGGCATACAGCTCGTCCCCTATGCCCGCAGGATAATCGACCTCCTGAACGAGGCCGCCGCGACGATCCGCAGCAAACCGCTGGACGGACCGGTGCGCATCGGAATTCCGGAGGAATACAGCCAGACGGTGCTGCCGGCGGCCCTTGCGGCTTTCGCCGTACGCCACCCGGCCGTCGAGGTCACCGTGTCCTGCGACTACACAGTTCGCAACTTAGCCGCCCTCGAGCGGGATGAGCTCGATCTGGCCGTCGTTTTCGACTGGAGCGATGAGACGAAAGGCGAGGTCATCTGTATCGATCCCACAGTCTGGGTCACATCGATGGTCCACCGGCTGCACGACATCGATCCCCTGCCGATAGCGACCTATCGCAACTCCACCTGGTCACGCGATTTTGCGCTCCGGTCGCTGGAGCAGATCGGCCGCAACTATCGAATCGCTTTCATTGCCGATACCGGCTCGGGGCTGAAGAATGCCGTGACCGCAGGCCTTGCCGTCACCACGCTTTCCCGCAGCAGCATTCCGCCCGGCTGCCGGGAACTCACCGCCGAAGACGGTTTCCCGCCGGTCGATTCCTCCAAGGTCGTGCTCCGCCGGAGCACATACCGTTCCAGCGAGGCCGTTCGGGAACTTGCCGAAATGATACGGGACGCATTCCAGCCTATGCCCGCATCTCCGATGACGTGATGCGGTGTCGCAATCGGCGCCGGGTCTCGGACGGGCTTTCGGAAAAACTCGCCCGGTAGCTTCTCGCAAAGGCTGAGGCCGAGTTGAAGCCGGTTGCCGCCGCGATGTCGGCGAAGGAGGCCGTCGTCTCGATCACCTTGCGGCGGGCCGCATTCAAGCGCAGGGCGAGATAATGCACATGCGGCGGCGCGCCGATACTCTGCTGGAAAAGATCCTGCAGATGTCGGGCGCTGATGCCCACCCTGCGGGCGAGCCGCGTAAGAATCAGAGGCTGCTCGATATGCTCCTCCATCAGCCGCACCGCTTGCGCGACACGGGGATCGTGCATGCGCAACCCAGCCGAGGCTGCGGAAAGTGACTCATCGGCATGGAAGGACGGCTGCTCATAGCGGAACAGCCGGCTGACCTCGAGCGCCAGCGAATAACCCTGCCGCTGCCTGATCACTTCCAGCATCAGGTCGACGGTTGGAAGCGAACCGGAGGTCGTCAGCCGCTTGCCGTCGATGACGAAACGATCCTTGACGGCCCGCACCTCAGGATAGGCCAGCGCAAAATCCTCGTAGTCCTCCCAGTGGACGGTCGCCGGCAGTCCGTCGAGCAGGCTTGCTTCCGCCAGCAGCCATGTGCCGGACTCGATGCCGGCAATCACCGTGCGATAGCGGGCAGCCTGGGAGAGCTGCATCTTGAGGGCCGGCGTCGCGCTGTGGCGCCAGTTGTAACTGGCAAGCACGAATAGCGGCGTATCCTCGGTCGTCGCCTTGAAAGCGCCTTGTGCGGGCACGGCGATATTGCTGGTGGTCGGGACCGGTGCTCCGTCGGGCGTGAGCAGCCGCCAGCGATAGAGTTCGCTGCCGGAAATGCGGTTGGCACCGCGCAGCGGCTCGATGACCGAGGCGATCAGGATCAGGTTCGCGTCCGGCAGGACGAGAAGGTCGATATCGAGCCGTTCCGTCGATCGCTGCAGCAAGGCCACCTCCCTCGAGTTCTGATAATGTATCAATTGCTTCCGAAAATGCAACGCATCGCCATCCATCCTGTCGCGTAATGCGGACAAGACGAGGGAGAACAAAAGCATGCCTCTTGCGATGAACCGCGATGTCTTCATCACCTGTGCCGTCACCGGCGCCGGCGATACGGTTTCCAAATCCAGCCACGTGCCGATCACTCCCAAGCAGATCGCCGATTCCGCCATCGATGCGGCAAAGGCCGGTGCTGCGGTCGTTCACTGCCATGTCCGCGATCCAGAAACGGGTGCTGCCAGCCGCCGCAACGATCTCTACAGGGAAGTCACCGACCGCATCCGTTCGGCCGATGTCGACGTCGTCCTCAATCTCACCGCCGGCATGGGCGGGGACCTGATCTTCGGGGACGTCGAAAGCCCCCTTCCCCTCAATCCTAAGGGCACGGATATGGCCGGCGCCACCGAGCGCGTCAGCCACGTCGCCGAGTGCCTGCCTGAGATCTGCACGCTCGACTGCGGCACTATGAATTTCAATCTCGGCGACTATGTCATGACCAACACGCCGGCCATGCTGCGGGCCATGGCAAAGAAGATGACGGATCTCGGCGTGCGGCCCGAAATCGAGGCCTTCGACACCGGTCATCTCTGGTTTGCCAAGCAGCTTGCCGAGGAATGCCTGATCGAAGACCCGGTGCTGATCCAGCTCTGCATGGGCATTCCCTGGGGTGCGCCCGACGATCTCAATACCTTCATGGCGATGGTCAACAACGTGCCTCAGAGCTGGACCTTCTCGGCCTTTTCGATCGGCCGCAACGCCATGGCCTATCCGGCAGCCGCCGTTCTCGCCGGCGGTAATGTGCGCGTCGGCCTTGAGGACAACCTCTTCGTCGGCAAGGGCCAGCTCGCCACCAATGCCCAGCTCGTCGAAAAGGCCGTGCAGGTGGTCGAGGGCATGGGTGCCCGGATCATCGGTCCGGAAGACGTTCGCAAGAAACTCAAACTGACGAAGCGCTGAGGACGGCATGACAGGGATCACCAAAGCGGCTTGTATCGGCGGCGGCGTCATCGGCGGCGGATGGATCGCGCGATTTCTGCTGGCTGGCATCGACGTGAATGTGTTCGATCCGCATCCGGAAGCGAGCCGCATCGTCGGCGAAGTGCTTGCCAACGCCGAAAAAGCCTATGCCATGCTGACCGGAGCACCGCTACCGCCGCGCGGCAGGCTGACCTTCTGCACGACGCTCGAGGAAGCCGTCGCCGGCGCCGACTGGATTCAGGAAAGCGTGCCGGAAAGGCTCGACCTCAAGCGCGGGGTGCTGACTGAGATCGATGCTGTGGCGCGCCCGGACGCCCTGATCGGCTCTTCCACCTCAGGCCTACTGCCGACCGATCTGCAGCGCGACATGAAGCATCCCGAACGCCTCTTCGTCGCCCACCCCTATAATCCCGTCTATCTGCTTCCGCTCGTCGAAATCGTCGGTGGCGAAAAGACCTCGGCGGCGACCATCCAGACGGCGATGGAAAGACTGGCGCCGATCGGCATGAAGGGCGTCCACATCGCCAAGGAGATCGAGGCCTTTGTCGGCGACCGGCTGCTCGAAGCGCTCTGGCGCGAGGCCTTGTGGCTGATCCACGACGATATCTGCACGGTCGAGACGCTTGATGACGTCATCCGCTACTCCTTCGGCCTGCGCTGGGCGCAGATGGGCCTGTTTCAGACCTACCGCATTGCCGGCGGCGAGGCTGGCATGCGCCACTTCCTTGCCCAGTTCGGTCCATGCCTCGCCTGGCCGTGGACCAAGCTCACCGATGTCGTCGATCTCGACGATGCACTGATCGAAAAGATCGGCCGGCAATCCGATGAACAGGCGGCTGGACTGTCGATCCGCGAGCTCGAACGCATCCGCGACGAAAACCTCGTCGGCATCCTGCAGGCCCTCAAGGGCGGTCACGACGGCGAGGGCTGGGGCGCCGGCAAGCTGCTGAAAGACTTCGAGCAATCGCTCTGGGCAGAAGCCGGCAGGGAAAATACGTCTTTCGACCCGTCGAAGCCGCTGCGGCTTGTCGAGACGAAAGTCGGCCCCGCCTGGGTCGACTATAACGGCCATATGACCGAACACCGTTATCTGCAGGTTTTCGGGGATACCTCGGATGCATTGCTGCGCCTCATCGGCGTTGATCTCGCCTATGTCGAGGCGGGGCGGAGCTATTACACGGTGGAAACCCACATCCGCCATCTCGGGGAGGCGAAGCTCGGCCAGGCGATCCATTCGACCTGCCAGATCCTCTCCGTCGACGAGAAGCGGCTGCATGTCTTCCACACCCTCCACGACACAGTGACGGGCGAAGCTCTGGCAACCGCCGAGCACATGTTGCTGCATGTCGACAGCAAGGCCGGCAAGGCGACACCGGCGCCGGCCGTCATTCTCGACAAAGTCAGGTCGATTGCCGAAGCGCATGCGAATTTGGCCGCGCCTGAAGGTGTTGGCCGTCACGTCGGCCAGAAACGGTAGGAGGATCGGCATGAATTTCGGACTGAGCGAAGAACAGGAAATGATCGTCGAGACGGTCCGCGCCTTCGTCGAGACCGAAATCTATCCGCACGAGAACGAGGTCGAGCGCAGCGGCATCGTCCCGCCGGAGCTCGGAGACGAGATCCGGCGCAAATGCATCGATCTTGGCTTCTATGCCTGCAATTTCCCGGAAGAAGTCGGCGGTGCCGGCCTCGACCATGTCACCTTCACGCTGGTCGAGCGGGAGCTCGGGCGCGGTTCCCTCGGGCTGACGGTTTTCTTCGGCCGGCCCTCCGGCATCCTGATGGCCTGCGAGGGCGAGCAGCGAGAGCGCTACCTCCTGCCCGCAGTGCGGGGCGAGAAGATCGACGCGCTCGCCATCACCGAGCCGGACGCCGGATCTGACATGCGCGGCATGAAATGCGCCGCCCGCCGCGACGGTGGCGATTTCGTCCTCAACGGCACGAAACATTTCATCTCCCATGCCGATGTCGCCGATTTCGTCATCGTCTTTGCCGCGACGGGCGAGGAGGAAACGCCGAAAGGCATCAAGAAGAAGATCACCGCCTTCCTGGTGGATCGCGGCACGCCGGGTTTCGAGATCCTCAAGGGCTACGATTCCGTTTCGCATCGCGGCTACCACAACTCAACGCTCAGCTTCGAAGATTGCCGGATTCCGGCGAGCCAGGTACTTGGCGAGGTGCATCGCGGCTTCGATATCGCCAATCAATGGCTCTACGGCACGCGGCTGACGGTTGCCGCCACCTGCGTCGGCCGGGCACGGCGCGTCTTCGACATGACGCTGCCCTATGCCGCCGAGCGCAAGCAGTTCGGCAAGCCGATCGGCGCCAATCAGGGCGTGTCGTTCAAGCTCGCCGATATGATAACCGAGATCGACGCGGCCGACTGGCTGACGCTCGCCGCCGCCTGGCGGCTCGATGCCGGGCTCTCCGCAGACCGGCAGATCGCCTCGGCCAAGCTTTACTCCTCCGAAATGTTGGCCCGCGTCACCGATGAGGCGATCCAGATCTTCGGCGGCATGGGCCTGATGGACGACCTGCCGCTCGCCCGCTTCTGGCGCGATGCGCGCGTCGAGCGCATCTGGGACGGCACCTCTGAAATCCAGCGGCATATCATCAGCCGCGACCTGCTTAGACCCTTGGGAGCGTGAGCCGATGACGCCTCGCCCGCTCGACCGCCTGCTCAGACCGCAAACGATCGCCGTCTTTGGCGGCCGCGAGGCGCGCAGGGTGATCGAGCAGTGCGACCGCATGGGTTTTGCGGGCGAGATCTGGCCTGTCCATCCGAAGCTCGACGAGGTGCTCGGGCGGCCCTGCTATCGCTCCGTATCCGATCTGCCTTCGGCGCCTGACGCCGCCTTCGTCGGCGTCAACAGGACGCTGACCGTCGAGATTGTCCGCAGCCTTTCTGAGGCCGGTGCCGGCGGGGCGGTCTGTTATGCATCGGGTTTCAGCGAGGCGACAGGTGAACTCGGCGACGGTGCCGCTCTGCAGCTGGCCCTGCTGGAGGCGGCTGGCGACATGCCGATCCTCGGGCCGAATTGCTACGGGCTGATCAACGGTCTCGACGGTGCGCTGCTCTGGCCCGATCAGCATGGCATGCAGCGTATCGAACGTGGCGTCGCCATCCTCACGCAATCCTCCAACATCGCCATCAACCTGACCATGCAGACCCGCGGCGTGCCGATCGCCTATGTGGTCACTGCCGGCAATCAGGCGCAGACATCGCTTGCCGATGTCGCCTGCGCACTGATCGACGACCCGCGCGTCACGGCGGTCGGCCTTCATGTCGAAGGTTTCGGCGATCTCTCTGCACTCGAACGTCTGGCCACCATGGCCCGGCGGTCGAGGAAGCCGGTCGTCGTGCTGAAGGTCGGCAGGTCCGAGCAGGCAAAACGCGCGGCGGTGTCGCATACAGCCTCGCTTGCCGGCAGCGATGCGGTCGCCGACGCCGTGCTCGCCCGCCTCGGCCTTGGCCGTGTCCAGACCTTGCCGGCGCTGCTCGAAACCCTGAAGCTGCTGCATGTCGCCGGACCGCTCGCCAGCCATTCGATCTCGTCGATGAGCTGTTCGGGGGGCGAAGCCTCGCTGATGGCGGATGCCGCCGTCGGTCGCAATGTGGAATTCCCAGCGTTGCAGCCGCAACAATTGCCACGGCTGCGGCGGGTGCTGGGCGAGATGGTGACGCTTTCCAATCCGCTCGATTACCACACCTTCGTGTGGGGGGATCTCGCACGCCAGACCGAAGCCTTCAGCGCCTTGTTCGACGGCGGCTATGCCCTCAATCTCGTCGTCCTCGACTTCCCCCGCGGTGACCGCTGCGATGCATCCGAATGGGCGATGACGGCAGACGCGGTCATGACGGCTGCCGCCGAAACCGGTGCGCTGGCCGGCCTTCTGGCAACCCTTCCGGAAAACATGCCGGAGCCGATCGCTGATCGGCTGATGGCAAATGGCATCATTGCCTTCTGCGGTATCGACGAAGCCATCACGGCTGCGGAAGTCGCCGCCAGCATCGGCCAGGCATGGGATCGCCCGCCGCCCCTGCCGCTGCTCGATGTGTCCTCTATCGATGGCGAGATCGAGACGCTGACGGAGGCCGATGCGAAGGCTGAGCTTGCCGCCTTCGGCCTTCCGGTTCCGCAAGGGCTGGTGGCCTCCTCTCCCGGGCAAGCGGCCGAGCAGGCTGAGCGGCTCGGTTTTCCCGTCGTGCTGAAAGCTCTCGGCATTGCACACAAGACCGAGGCTAGGGCCGTCGCACTCAACCTAAAGTATATGCAAGCGGTCTCGAATGCGGCGGCGGCCATGCCGCCGAGTGCCGGTTATCTCGTCGAGAAAATGATCGATTCACCGGTCGCCGAACTCATTGTCGGCGCCATCCGCGACCCTGTCTTCGGATTGTCGCTCACCTTGGGAGCGGGCGGAATCTTCGTTGAATTGCTTGAAGATTCCGTCGTTCTGCCCCTTCCGGCGACGAAAACCGACATTCACGCGGCAATTTCGCGTCTCAAACTTGCAAAATTGATCTATGGCTATCGCGGGCGGCCAAAAGGCGATCTCGAAGCCGTGGTCGGTGCTGTCTCAGCAACGGCAGATTATGTCGTAAAGAATGCGGCATCCCTGGAGGAACTCGACATTAATCCATTGATGGTTCTTCCCGAAGGGCATGGTGTTGTTGTAGTCGATGCCCTGGTACGGCGGAGGAGGTAGTAAAGGTTGAGCGACCACATTCGCACACGACATGACGGTGGAGTACTCGAAGTCGTCATCGACCGGCCGAAGGCGAATGCCATCGACCTTGCGACCAGCCGTGCCCTGGGGTTGATCTTCCGGGATTTCCGCGACGATCCGACATTGCGCGTCGCCATCGTCTCGGGCGCCGGCGAGAAGTTTTTCTGTGCCGGGTGGGATCTCAAGGCCGCGGCATCAGGTGATGCGGTCGACGGGGACTACGGTGTGGGCGGCTTCGGCGGGCTGCAGGAGCTGCGCGACCTCAACAAGCCCGTCATTTGTGCGGTCAACGGCATCTGTTGCGGCGGTGGATTGGAGATTGCGCTTTCTGCCGACCTGATCATCGCCGCCGAGCACGCGACCTTCGCCCTGCCGGAAATCCGTTCGGGCACGGTTGCCGATGCAGCTTCGATCAAGCTGCCGAAGCGCATTCCTTACCACATCGCCATGGACATGCTTTTGACCGGTCGCTGGCTCGACGTTCACGAGGCGCATCGCTGGGGTTTCGTCAACGAGGTCCTGCCGGCCGACAGGCTGATGGAGAGAGCATGGGAGCTTGCTAGGCTGCTGGAGAGCGGGCCGCCGCTCGTCTATGCGGCCATCAAGGAAATCGTGCGCGAAGCGGAGGGTTCGACGTTCCAGACTGCCATGAACAAGATCACCAAGCGGCAGTTTGCGACCGTCGACAGGCTCTATTCGAGCGAAGACCAATTGGAAGGCGCACGGGCCTTCGCCGAGAAGCGAAGCCCCATTTGGAAAGGAAAATAACCGCGCGGCAGCAACCGCACTGTTTTCCCGCATGATGCGGGCACCGGAGATGGAGAGGAAACCGTCTGCGGACCTGCCCGGAAGTTCTGTCAACGCACCATAAAGAAGGAACTGGGGAATGAACGACTACACGAAATATCTCGCAAGCCGTGTCACCGCCGGCGGGCTCAGCCGCCGCGAATTCATGGGACGCGCCATGGCGGCCGGCATCACACTTGCCGTCGCCGACAAGCTCTTTACCGAAAGTGCGCAAGCCGCCGAACCGAAGCGCGGCGGCCACCTGAAGCTCGGCCTCGAAGGTGGTGCGGCCACCGATTCTAACGATCCGGCAAAATTCCTGTCGCAGGTGATGTTCTGCATCGGTCGCTGCTGGGGGGACATGCTGGTCGAGTCTGATCCGCTGACGGGTGCTGCCGTGCCGGCGCTCGCCGAATCCTGGGAGCCGTCGAAGGACGCTGTCACCTGGACCTTCAAGATCCGCAAGGGCGTCAAGTTCCACAATGGCAAGGAACTGACGATCGACGACGTTGTTGCAACGCTGAAGCGTCATACCGATGCGAAGTCGGAATCCGGCGCGCTCGGTGTTCTCGGCTCGATCAAGGAGATCAAGGCCGACGGCGGCAATCTCGTGCTGACCCTCAGCGAAGGCAATGCCGACATGCCGCTATTGCTGTCGGACTACCATCTGGTCATTCAGCCGAATGGCGGCGTCGATGATCCGCTCGCCTCGATCGGCACCGGCCCCTACAAGATGACGAGCTTCGAGCCCGGCGTCCGCGCAACTTTCGAAAAGAATAAGGACGACTGGCGCTCCGACCGGGGTTATGTCGATTCGATCGAGATCATCGGCATGAACGACGCCACCGCCCGCATCGCGGCATTGTCGTCCGGCCAGGTGCACTACATCAACCGCGTCGACCCGAAGACCGTCAACCTGCTGAAGCGCGCGCCGAATGTCGAGATCCTCTCGACTGCCGGCCGCGGCCACTACGTCTTCATCATGCATTGCGACAAGGCGCCGTTCGACAACAACGACCTGCGCCTGGCCCTCAAATACGCCATGGACCGCGAGACCATGGTGCAGAAGATCCTCGGCGGTTACGGTAAGGTCGGCAACGACTTCCCGATCAACAGCACCTATGCGCTGTTCCCCGAAGGCATCGAGCAGCGCGCCTACGATCCTGACAAGGCGGCGTTCCACTACAAGAAGTCGGGCCATAGCGGATCGGTCCTTCTGCGCACCTCCGAAGTCGCCTTCCCCGGCGCCGTCGACGCGGCCGTTCTCTATCAGGAAAGCTGCAAAAAGGCCGGCATCGAAATCGAGGTCAAGCGCGAGCCGGGCGACGGCTACTGGACCAACGTCTGGAACGTCCAGCCCTTCTCGACCTCTTATTGGGGCGGCCGTCCGACGCAGGATCAGATGTATTCCACCGCCTATCTCTCGACAGCGGACTGGAACGACACCAAGTTCAAGCGTCCTGACTTCGACAAGCTGCTGCTGCAGGCCCGCTCCGAACTTGATGAAGCCAAGCGCAAGGACATGTATCGCACCATGGCGATGACGGTGCGCGACGAGGGCGGGGTGATCCTGCCGATGTTCAACGACTTCGTGAACGCCTCCACCAAGCAGGTGAAGGGCTATGTCCACGACATCGGCAACGACATGTCGAACGGCTACGTCGCGACCCGCGTCTGGCTGGACGCCTGATGGCAAGGGGGCGTTTGCCCCTCCGATCTCCAACGAAGCCTGGACCGTGGGATGAAATCCCGCGGTCCTCCCGACGTTCTAGCGCGAGGTCCTCGCCATGACCAATCCTGCCCCAAGCATCTTGCCCGGCCTCGGGTTCCGGCAGCGCTTTCCGCTGCTTGCCCTTATCCTCGAGCGCTTCGTGCTCAGCCTCGTCCTGCTTTTTGCCGTTTCCATCCTGATCTTCGGCGGTCTGGAAGCCCTGCCCGGCGATTTTGCCACCACCTATCTCGGTCAGTCGGCGACACCGCAGGCCGTTGCCAATATTCGAGAGGATCTCGGGCTGAATCGTCCAATCACGACGCGCTACGTCGAATGGCTCGGCAACGCCGTTCAGGGCGACTTCGGCACCTCCTGGGCCAGCAAGAATTCCGTGAGCGAACAGATCGGCAAGCGCCTCGGCAATTCGCTTTTCCTGGCGGGTTTCGCAGCGGTGATATCCGTGCCGCTCGCGGTCGGCCTCGGCATGCTGTCAGTGCATTTCCGCAACCGCCTGCCGGATAAGATCATTAACGTGATCTCGCTTGCGGCGATCTCACTGCCGGAATTCTTCATCGGCTACCTGCTGATCCTCGTCTTCGCGGTGAACCTTGGCATGGCGACCTTTCCAGCGACCGTCTATGACAGCATGGGTTTCGTCGAACGATTGAAGGCGATCGCGCTGCCGACGGCGACCCTCGTGCTCGTCGTGCTCGCGCACATGATGCGCATGACGCGAGCGGCGATCCTCTCAGTCATGTCCTCCGCCTACATGGAGACCGCAGAGCTGAAGGGCCTTAGCGCCTTCCGCGCGATCGTCAAGCATGCCGCCCCCAATGCGCTCGCGCCGATCATCAATGTCATCGCGCTGAACCTTGCCTATCTCGTGGTCGGCGTCGTCGTTGTCGAAGTGGTCTTCGTCTATCCCGGCATGGGGCAATATATGGTCGATGCGGTCACCGTGCGCGACATGCCCGTGGTACAGGCCTGCGGCCTGATCTTCGCGGCTGTCTACATCTTCCTCAATATGACGGCCGATATCCTCGCGATTATCGCCAATCCCCGGCTGAGGCATCCGCGATGAGATTGAGAGACATCCCCATCACCGCCTGGATCGGCATGGCCGGTATCGCCATCGCCTTCATCTTCGCGCTCTTCGCCCCCTGGCTCGCCCCCTATGGCGAGACGCAGGTCGTCGGCGACGTCTGGCAGCTGCCGGATAATCAATACATCTTCGGCCTCGACAATCTCGGCCGCGACATCCTCTCGCGCCTGATCTATGGCGCGCGCACGACGCTGCTGGTCTCGTCGGCCGCCACCGTCATCTCCTTCTCGCTCGGCATTATCCTGAGCTTCACCGCTGCCGTCTCGCGCGGCATCATCGACACGGTCTTTTCGCGTTTCAACGATCTGATGATGTCGATCCCGACGCTGATCTTCGCGCTGGTGGTTCTTGCGGTCCTGCCGCAGAATATCGTCGTCCTGATCCTCGTCATGGCGATCCTCGATTCCACCCGCGTCTACCGTCTCGGCCGCGCCGTGGCACTCGATGTCGCGGTGATGGAATTCGTCGAGGCGGCCAAGCTGCGCGGAGAAGGCAAGCTCTGGATCATCTTCCGCGAAATCCTGCCGAACACCCTGTCGCCGCTGCTGGCCGAGTTCGGGCTGCGCTTCGCCTTCTCGATCCTGTTCCTCTCGACGCTTTCCTTCCTCGGCCTCGGCATTCAGCCGCCCGCGGCCGATTGGGGCGGCATGGTCAAGGACAACAAGGACGGCATCATCTTCGGTATCTCGGCGGCGCTGGTGCCGGGCACGGCGATCGCCGTGCTTGCCGTCTGCGTCAACCTCGTCGTCGACTGGCTTCTGAAACGCACATCCAGCCTCAAGGGAGGGCGTGGCGATGCCTGAGCTTCTTTCCGTTCGCAATCTGAAGATCGAAGCAACCAGCTATCCGCCGGGCGAACCGCCCAGGCGGGTGACGATCGTCGACGGGGTTTCCTTCGATCTGCAGAAGGGCAAGGTTCTCGGCCTGATCGGCGAATCGGGCGCCGGCAAATCGACGATCGGCCTTTCCGCGCTCGCCTATGGCCGAGGCGGCGCCGAAATCACCGGCGGTGAGGTGCGGCTCGACGGCGCCGATATCCTGACGCTCGGCAAGAACGGCATCCGGAAAATCCGCGGCGCGCGGGTCTGCTACGTCGCGCAATCGGCCGCCGCCGCCTTCAATCCTGCGCACAGACTCGGCGATCAGGTGATCGAAGCTTCGGTCAAGCATGGTTTGATGACCAAGGACGAGGCGCGCAAACGTGCGCTTTATCTGTTCGGGGTTCTCGGCCTGCCCAATCCCGAAACCTTCGGCGAGCGCTTTCCCCACCAAGTCTCCGGCGGCCAGTTGCAGCGGGCGATGACGGCGATGGCGCTCTGCTCCAACCCCGAACTCATCGTCTTCGACGAGCCGACCACGGCGCTCGACGTCACCACGCAGATCGACGTGCTGGCGGCGATCAAGCATGCCATCGAGGAAACGCACACGGCCGCCCTCTATATCACCCATGACCTTGCTGTCGTCGCCCAGATCTCCGACGACATCATGGTTCTGCGCTATGGCAAGCAAGTCGAATACGGCAGCGTCCAACAGATCATCGAGGCGCCGCGACAGGATTATACCCGCGCCCTCGTCAATGTCAGGCAGGCTTATCGTGAGGAGGCGGCCGATCAGTCCACGGCACTTCTCAAGGTGGAAAATGTCAGTGCCGAATATTCCAACGGCTTCAAGGTGCTGCACGATGTCTCGCTGCATGTGCCGAAGGGCCAGACGCTTGCCGTCGTCGGCGAATCCGGCTCGGGCAAATCGACCCTGGCGCGCGTCATCACCGGCCTGTTGCCGCCGAGCAGCGGGCGCATCGTCTTTGATGGAAAGCCGCTGATGTCAGGCCTTAAGAGCCGGCCGAATGACGACCTGAGGCGTATCCAGCTGATCTACCAGATGGCCGATACTGCGATGAACCCGCGGCAGACGGTTCGCGACATCATCGGCCGCCCGCTGACCTTTTATTATGGCCTTCGAGGTGCCGAGAAAACCACCCGGGTCAAGGAACTGCTCGACCAGATCGAAATGGGCAAGGGATTCGTCGACCGCTACCCGGCCGAGCTATCAGGTGGCCAGAAGCAGCGCGTCGCGATCGCCAGAGCGCTTGCCGCCAAGCCCGAACTCATCCTCTGCGACGAGCCGACTTCGGCGCTCGATCCGCTGGTGGCGGAGGGTATCCTCAAGCTTCTCCTGCGCCTGCAGGAAGAAGAACAGCTGTCCTACGTCTTCATCACCCACGACATCGCGATCGTCAGGGCGATTGCCGACAGCGTGGCGGTGATGCATCGTGGCAAGCTGGTGCGGTTCGGTCCGAAATCGACGGCGCTCTCCCCGCCCTTTGACGACTACACCGATCTGCTGTTGAAATCCGTACCGGAAATGGAAATCGGCTGGCTGGAACGGGTGCTTGCCACGCGTCGCATGGAGAGCGCCGGTAACTGACTCGACGAGGGCAGAGCCCTCGTCTCACGGAAAGTGCATCAAGGAATGAGCATGACCTCGCGCGGCTTCGCCACCATCGAGAATGAATGGATTACCCTGAAGGATGGGACGCGGCTTGCCGCGCGCATCTGGATGCCGGATGGTGCTGAGGAAGATCCGGTTCCTGCCGTCTTCGAATTCCTGCCCTATCGCAAACGGGACGGAACTTGCCTCAGGGATGAGTCGACCTATCCGGTGTTCGCGGCCGCAGGCATTGCCGGTGTGCGCGTCGATATCCGCGGATCCGGAGAATCCGGCGGCGTCATCGACGGCGAATATACCGAAAGCGAGCTTGCCAATGCCTGCGAGCTGATCGCCTGGATTGCCGCGCAGCCATGGTCGAACGGCTCGGTCGGCATGATGGGCATCTCCTGGGGCGGCTTCAACAGCCTGCAGGTCGCAACATTGCGACCGCCGGCGCTGAAGGCCATCATATCGATCGCCTCGACCGTCGATCGTTACAATGACGACATCCACTACAAGAACGGCTGCCATCTCTCCGCCCAGCTCTCATGGGCGGCAACGATGCTCGGCTACCAGTCGCGCCCGCCCGATCCCGCACTTGTCGGCGAACGCTGGAAGGAGATGTGGCTGGAACGCCTGGCCGGCGAACCCTTCTTCATGGAGGAGTGGCTGACCCATCAGCGGCGCGACGATTTCTGGCGTCACGGCTCGATCTCAGAGGATTTTTCGAGCGTGGAGATTCCCGCGCTTGTCATCGCGGGCTGGGCGGACGGCTACCGCAATACGCCTCTGATGGCGGTCGAAGGCCTGAGCCACAAAGCGAAGGCACTGATCGGTCCCTGGGTTCACAAATATCCGCACTTTGCCTGGCCGAAGCCGCGCACGGATTTCCATGGCGAAGCGATCGCCTGGTGGAACAAATGGCTGCGTGGCGAGGATAACGGCATCGACACCTTGCCGCAGGCCCGCGCCTATATTCTCGATGCCATCCGGCCTGCCCCGCGACGCGACAGCGACCCGGGTTTCTGGGTCGCCAAGGACGTCTGGTCGCCGCCGCAGATGCAGTGTTTCTATGTCGAGCAGTTCGGCAAGCTGACGGAAGGCATGCCGATTCCGCACGCGCCCGAGCATCCCGTCTATCTCCGCTCTCCGCTCGACACCGGGACGGCATCCGGTGAGTATTTTACGCTGAAGCCCGATGCCGAAATGGCGATCGATCAACGCTCGGACGACGCCGGCTCGCTGATCTTCGATACGATGCTGCTTGCTGGCGATTACGACTATCTCGGCCGGCCGGTGCTCACGCTTGCGCTGCGCTCTCGGACGGCGGGCGGAAATCTCTGCGCCCGGCTCGTCGATGTCCATCCGGATGGCACGGCAACGCGTGTCGCCTTCGGCGTCGTCAATCTCACTCACCGCGACGGCAATGCAGATCCCAAGCCGCTGATACCAGGCGAGAAGGTGTCGATCCGGCTGGTGCTCGATGCCTGCGGTTATCGCTTCCGCAAGGGGCATCGCATCCGCCTTTCGCTTTCCACCGCATATTGGCCGATGATCCTGCCGCCGCCTGATGACGAAGGCATCGAGGTCGATATCGCGGCACTCGGCCTGGGGCTGCCGATGCTCGGCGAGCACCAGCGGATCGACATCAAGGAACCGGCCAATCCCGATCCGCTGCCGAAATACATCGAGCACGCGGCCGCCGCGACGAAGCGGCAGGTCGTCCGCGATCTCTCGGCCGCCCGAACGGAGTATCACATCCACGAGGATACCGGGCTCACCGAACACCCTGAGACCGGCCTCTCGACCCGGCAATTGCGGGAGGAAGTCTGGTCGATTGCGCCCGATAATCCGTTGTCGATGACCGGGAGGTCGACCTGGACCTGCGACATGCGCCGCCCCGGCTGGTTCGTCCGCACAGTCGCGACCGCGCGCATTGCCTGCACCCAGACCGACTGGATCATCAGCGCTGTCGTCACCGCTTTCGAGGACGATGTGCAGATCTTCGAAAAGGTCTTTGCGGAAAAGCGGATCGCGCGTGACCTGATGTGATCGTCAGGTCTGCGCAAAACGCCTTATGGCCTCGCACACGGCACGGAAGCCGTCCCGCGCGCCATCGCTCATGTGGCGGGCGCGCAGCCACGCGTGCACCATCTGCGGCTCCTCCCGGAACCAGACTTCGACGCCCTCCGCGGTGAGCCGGGCGGCATAGTGCCGGCCGTCGTCCCGGAGCGGATCGAAATGCGCGACCGTGATGAAGGACGGCGGCAGCCCGGCAAGCGAAGCTGCCTGCAGCGGTTCGGCAATCTCGTTGCCTGCTGGCGCCTGCAAGATCTCGCGATAATAGGCGACATCCGCCGTCGTCAATCCGGGGGCCGCGGCCATTTCGACATAGGAGCCTGCAGTAAGGTCACCGCCGAGCGCCGGATAGATCAGGACTTGGCCGACGACGCCTGACAGGCCCGCGTCGCGCGCGCGCAACGCAAGGCCCGCCGCAAGATTGGCCCCGGCGCTGTCGCCGATCAGCACGACCTTACTGTTGGCGGAAAGCAGATGTTTCAACACGGTAAAGCCGTCATCCGTCTGTGCCGGCCAGCGATATTCAGGGGCTAGCCGGTAATCGACCGAAACAAGTTCCGCGCCGGCAAAATCGGCTATCTCGGCGCAGATGGCATGATGGCTCTCGAGCGAACCGACAACGAAGCCACCGCCATGAAGATAAAGCAGAATGGTGCGCGTGCTGATTTTCCGCGGACGGTAGCGCCGGATCGGTATGCGCTGGAGCATGCCGTCCGCAAAGATCATCTCCGGGGGCAGCGGGCGATCGAAGCGTGCGCAGAGAGCGTCGTACCAATGTCGCTGCTGTTCGATCGATGCTTGAACGGCGTCTGGCGGATAGAAGGCATCGCAAATCGCGAGAAACTGCAGGATGCCCCTTTCGGTGGGGGCAGGTGGTTGAGCGGACATGGAGGTCCTTTCGCGATTTGGGACGTGACAGGTCATGTCCCTGGCCGACTCTGTCCTCATCATGCGCCTACGTGGCGGGAACAACCTGTCTGGTCGCGACCCGTGAATGTCGCGCCAACTCAAAATTCCCGATAATTTTTTGGCCATCGACCCAAGGAAAGCCATCCGAGAAACGTCTCAATCTGGAAATAGCATCTTGCTTGGTAGCATGGGGTAGGTGCGGAATTGGACGCGGAGCTCATAGAACGAGCGCAGGGCGGCGACCGGGAGGCCTTCGGGCAACTGGTCTCGCGCCATTATGATTTCGTCCATGCGACGGCGTGGCGTTGGTCGGGCAGTTCCACGGACGCCGACGACATTGCCCAGGAGGTCTGCGTCAAGCTCGGCGCGGCCATCCGCAGCTTTCGCGGCGCCAGCCGCTTCAGGACATGGCTCTACACTCTGACGCTCAACGCCGCCCGCGACCATAGACGCAAGCTTGCACGAGAGGCGCAGACATTCCGCGCTTACGCAGCCGAACCACCGCAGGATGCGCCGGGCGAAAATGACGACGAGATATCGAGCGAATTGTGGGCGGCCGTGCGCGCCTTGCCGGAGAGGCAATGCGACGCCGTGCTGCTCGTTTACGGCGAAGGTCTCAGCCATTCGGCTGCTGCCGATATCATGGGCTGCTCGGAGGCGACCGTTTCCTGGCAGGTCCATGAGGCGCGCAAGAGGCTGAAGGCCGTGCTTGGGAAGGAAGAGGTATGACCGTGGACAAGGAACTCGAAAAGCTCTCCCACTCCACACCGCCGGCAGCGACGCCGGAGGCGCGCGCGCGTGCGCTTGCCGCAGCGATGCAGGCCTTCGACACCGCCGGAAATAATGCGCTGGCGCCCCAAGGAAATGCGAAAGGCTGGCGTCAAAGCTCCATCATCAACTGGATATGGAGCCCTGCCATGAACAAGAAATTCCTCGCCGGTTCAGCCCTTGCGACGCTGCTCGTCATTCCGGCCGCCGGTTATCTCACGATCGAGCTGACCCGCAACGGATCGCCGATCGTCGACCAGACTGAGATCGCCGGCAACCTTTCGCGAGGTGAGGCGTCGAAACAACCGGTCGCGGTCGCGCCGCAAGCACCGGCCGAAAACGGTACCCTGGCTGAGCAATCTGTCGTTGACGCGCAAGCGCTGCAGGACAAGGAGACACCGGCCGTCGCGAAACCCGGCGCGGCGCGGATATCCGAATTCGACGCCAATGACATCGCCACCCTCACGAACAAATCGGAGGGTTCCGCCACGGCACTCGGGGCGGCCAAACGCTCTGCGCCGGCCGCTCCCGGCATCGCCCCCCAGCAGCAATTGGCCGAACCGATGGCCGCCATCGCCCCCTCGCCTGCTCCGCCTGCGGAGGGGCGTGTCCAGATTCAGCTCGATCCTAATCGCGAGCGGTTTGCCAATGCCGCGGCAAATCCGATCAAGAGCGTCGCGACGGATCCGGTCTCGACCTTTTCCGCCGATGTCGACAGCGCGTCCTATGCCTTCGTCCGCCGCTCGTTGACCGGCGGGGCGATGCCCGATCCGCAATCGGTTCGCGTTGAGGAGATGATCAATTATTTCCCCTATGACTGGCCGGGTCCTGAAAATGCCGCCCAGCCTTTCAAGGCGACGGTGACTGTGATGCCGACCCCGTGGAACCACGACACGGAATTGATGCATGTGGCGATCAAGGGCTATGACATCGCGCCGGCGACCACGCCGCATGCCAATCTGGTCTTCCTGATCGACGTGTCGGGTTCGATGGACGAGCCGGACAAGCTGCCGCTGCTGAAGAGCGCCTTCCGGCTCCTCGTCAACAGGCTGAAGGCCGACGATACCGTCTCGATCGTCACCTATGCCGGCAATGCCGGCACCGTGCTGTCCCCGACACGCGTGGCGGAGAAATCGAAGATCCTGTCGGCGATCGACAAGCTGGAGCCGGGCGGCTCGACCGGCGGCGCCGAAGGCATCGAGGCGGCCTACGATCTTGCCAAACAGGCCTTCGTCAAGGACGGCGTCAACCGCGTAATGCTGGCGACGGACGGCGACTTCAATGTCGGCCCGTCGAGCGACGAGGATTTGAAGCGGATCATCGAAGAGAGACGCAGGGACGGCATCTTCCTCACCGTTCTCGGCTTTGGGCGGGGCAATCTCAACGATTCCCTGATGCAGACGCTGGCGCAGAACGGCAACGGCAGTGCTGCCTATATCGACACCCTGGCGGAGGCGCAAAAGACGCTGGTCGAAGAAGCCGGATCGACGCTGTTTCCGATCGCCAGCGACGTCAAGTTCCAGGTTGAGTTCAACCCGGAACGGATCGCCGAGTACCGCTTGATCGGCTACGAGACGCGAGCGCTGAAGCGCGAGGATTTCAACAATGACCGTGTCGACGCCGGCGATATCGGCTCCGGCCACAGCGTCACGGCGATTTACGAGATTACGCCCAAGGGAAGCCCCGCGGTCATGAATGACGACCTGCGTTATGGCGCGGCCAACAATGCGCCGGCCGAGAACGCCGATACCGCGCGTCAAGGCGAGTTTGCCTTCGTCAAGATGCGTTACAAACGGCCGGGCGAGGATAAGAGTGCTCTCATCACCACGCCCGTCAATGACAGCAACGCCGTCGCCGCCGTCGACGCCGCGCCGCAGGATGTCCGTTTCTCGGTGGCCGTCGCCGCCTTCGGCCAAAAACTGAGCCGGATTGCCGCCGTCGATTCCTATTCTTACCAGGCGATCGCCGATCTCGCCGCGGCATCGCGGGGAGCGGACACTTTCGGCTACAGGTCGGATTTCCTCAGCCTCGTTCGTTTGGCGGACGGCCTCAGTCAACGGTGAGGCATGAGGAAAAACTGCACCAAACGAGAGGCCGTCCCGGAAGGCGGCCTCTTTTCGCCGTTATCCCAGTCTCGACCCGTTGGCCGTCAGATAAACGGCGTAGAGAGACGTGCTCGCGGTGATAAAGAGACGGTTCAATTTCTCTCCACCGAACGTAACGTTGGAGACGCCCTCGGGAATATGGATCTTGCCGAGCAGCGTTCCATCCGGATCATAGGCGTGGACACCATCGCCGGCGCTCGTCCATATCCTGCATTTGCGATCCACGCGAAAACCATCAAACAGACCTGAGGTGCATTCTGCGAAAACGCCGAGATCGGTCAGCCTGCCCTCATTCGAGACTTCGAGCCTTCTGATATGGCGCGGACCGCCGGGCAGGTGCGTTGCGCCGGTGTCTGCAACATAGAGCACCGTCTCATCCGGGGAAAAAGCCAGCCCATTCGGCTTGACGAAATCGGACGTCACCTGATCGGTCGTGCCTGTCGCCGGGTCATGCCGGTAGACGTGGCATCCACCGATTTCCGCTTCGCCGTAGTCGCCCTCATAGTCGTGGAGGATGCCGTAGCTCGGGTCGGTGAACCAGACGGTCCCATCGGACCTGACTGCGACGTCATTTGGAGAATTGAGCCGCTTGCCTGCAATTCGATCGGCCAGAATGGTGATCCTGCCGTCGAATTCGGTTCGCGTGACACGGCGCGTCAGATGCTCGCAGGTGATGAGCCGGCCCTGATTGTCGACAGTGTTGCCATTCGAGTTGTTGCTGGGTGCGCGGAATACCGATGTTTGCCCGCTGGTATCGTCGTAGCGCATCATCCGGTTGTTGGGGATGTCCGAGAAAACCAGATAGCGCCCGGCGGCAAACCAGGCCGGCCCCTCCAGCCAGCGGCCACCCGTCCAAAGCCGCTCGACGCGAGCGTGACCGAGGAAGCAGCTTTCAAAGCGCGGGTCGAGAACCTCAAAACCCGTACCGTCAATTTGCCCGAACATGATGCTCCTCCGTTTCCTCTAATTGTTATCGATATCATCTTGTCGCGTTTTGAGGGCTTCGTATAGACATCGATCTGCCGACCGCTGCGAAAAAACTTGGTTTTCAGACTTTGGAACGGTGCATTCCTGCAATAATATTGATTGTGCGATGATAGCGATAACTTTATCGTGTCTTGAATTGCCCAACTCGGAAGCTTTGTGAAAGCGGAGACCAGTGAAAAACGAGGATGAGCCGAAAGACAAGCGTCTCAAGCCGGGAGACGCTCAAAAGCTGACGATGGCGGAGGTCGCCAAATATGTCGGCGTCTCCGCCATGACCGTCTCGCGTGCCTTTCGCCAGGATGCGAGCGTTTCCGAGGAGACCCGCAAGCGCATCATGGAAGCCGTCGACGCGCTCGGCTATGTGCTCGATCTGTCGGCCGGCAGTCTTTCGTCGCGGCGGAGCGGTTTCATCGCCGCCCTGGTGCCTTCCATCAACAATTCGAATTTTTCCGACACCGCACGCGGCATTACCGATGCGCTGCAGAATACCGGCCTTCAACTCCTTCTCGGCTATACCGACTATTCGGCGGAGAAAGAGGAAGAGCTGATCGAGGCGATGCTGCGCCGCCGCCCTGAAGGCATCATCCTGACCGGTGGTTCGCACACGGCACGCGCGCGGCGCATGCTCGCAAAAGCCGGCATTCCCGTTGTCGAGACCTGGGAACTTCCGGAAAATCCGATCAATCAGGTCGTCGGCTTTTCCAACAGCGAGGCGATGGCCTTGCTGGTGCGGACGCTGGCCGGCCAGGGATATCGGAAGTTCGGCTATATCGGCGGAACGACGGCGCGCGATACGCGCGGCAGCCAGCGGCGAAGCGGTTTCCAAAAGACTGTCGAAGAACTCGGCCTCGGACCGGGACGGATGATTTCCTTCGGCGTCCCGCCTATCACCATGGAACAAGGCGGCCAGGCAATCGTCAGCCTGCTGGAGCGCTGGCCTGATACAGAAGTGGTTCTCTGCGTCTCCGACCTTTCCGCCTTCGGCGCCATCATGGAATGCACGCGCCGGGGAATGAAGGTTCCGCGGGACATCGCCATTGCCGGTTTCGGCGACTACGAGATCTCGTCCATCTGCCATCCGCGCATCACCACCATCAATGTCGATTGTTATGGCATCGGCCGTCAGGCGGCCGCCCGCCTGCTGGATGCCCTCCATACCGGCAACTCGACCGGCGATGAGATCACATTGACCGGCTACAAGGTTGTCTTGCGCGAAAGCACGGATCGTAACGGCGCGCCGTCCGCTTGAGTACTGCAGCGCCGCGCGTCTTTTCACATGCGCGGCGCCGTAACACTTTGAAGGCAATTTTATCCCTACATCGATTCCGATCTAAAGAGTTATGCAGCCGGTCAAAAGGCGATCTGGACTTTCATGGATTTGCTGCGGTCGCCCGCCAGTTCGAAGGCGGCGACGGCCTCTTCGATCCCGAAAACACCTGTGAGCAGTGGATTTAGATCGACGCGGCGCGCGTTGATCAGCTCGACGGCGAGCGCAAATTCCTCGTGAAAACGGAATGTGCCGCGCATCTCGATTTCCTTCGCCACGATCATGTTCTGTGGAATGGAAACATCGCCGCCAAGGCCGAGCTGCACGAGAGTGGCGCGGGGCTTAAGCGTCTCCAGGCCCGCACGCACCGCCCGCTCATTGCCTGACGCCTCGAACATGACATCGAAGTATCCCTTGTCAACGCTGTAAGCCGCAAGGTCGGAAGCATGCGTGGCAACATTGATCGTTCGATCCGCGCCGCTGGTGCGGGCAATTGCCAGAACGCTGTCGGTCACGTCGGTCGCAACGATCTCGCGGGCGCCGAGAACGCGCGCCGCGACGATCGCCAACATCCCGATCGGGCCGCAACCCGTAACAAGGACCCGTTTGCCGAGCAGCGATCCGGCGCGGTTTGCCGCATGCAACGTCACCGCAAAGGGTTCGGCAAAGGCGGCCTCGTGAATGGAGATGCCATCGGCGACCTTGTGGCATTGCCAGCGCTCCGCCACCAGCCGCTGGCGAAAACCGCCCTGAATATGCGGCATCGGCATGGCACTGCCGTAAAACCGCATGTTGAGGCAGTGGTTTTGCTGCCCCTTCAGGCAATATTGGCAATGGTTGCACGGCCGGCTCGGGGAAACCGCGACACGGTCTCCGACGGCAAGGTCGGCGACGCCGGAGCCCAGCGCCTTGACCGTGCCGGCGATCTCATGGCCGAGGATCATCGGTTCGCGCAGGCGAACGGTGCCGAAACCGCCGTGATTGTAATAATGCAGGTCGGAACCGCAGATGCCGCCGGCTTCGATGGCAATCTCCACCTGCCCGGCGCCCGCAACCTCCGGCTCGCGCTCTTCGATCCTCAGATCCTTGGCGGCATGAATGACGATGGCTTTCATATCGGGATCCTCACACGACGGGAGTTGGAAGCGGGCTGCCTGCAAAATGCGCAGCGAGATTGTCTCTGACCAGTTGGCCCATGGCCTTGCGGGTCTCGACAGTGCCAGAGCCGTGATGGGGCTGCAACACGACGTTTTGGAGGGTCAGGAAACGGGCATCGATCCTGGGTTCGTTCAGGAAGACATCAAGGCCAGCAGCCTGGATGGTGCGGTCTTGAAGGGCCGCGATCAGCGCCTCTTCGTCGACGGTCGTCCCGCGCGAAACATTGATCAAGATGCCGTTCGGACCGAGCGCTTTAAGCACCTCAGCATTGATGATTTTCATGGTCGCCTCCCCACCGGGGACGATGACGATCAGAAAGTCGGCCCAATCCGCAAGCGCGATCAGGTCGGGTTCATAGGCGTAAGCTACATCCGTGTGGTCATGGCGAGCGAAATAGGAGATGTCGCAGCCGAAAGCGGCAGCCCTCTTGGCGATCGCCTTGCCGATCCGCCCCATGCCGGCGATCCCCACTTTCTTGCCCGAGACGCGCGTCACCAGCGGCATGGCGACACTGCCCCACTGGCCGGAGCGGACCAAAACATCGGCCTGCGGGACCTGCCTCGCCGTGGCAAGCAGCAGTCCGATGGCGATATCGGCGACATCTTCGGTCAGCACATCAGGGGTATTCGTGACGCGAATGCCGTTGGCGCGGGCATAGGACAAGTCGATTGCGTCGGTGCCGACGCCGTAACAGGAGACGATTTCCAGTTTCGGCAATTGCGCCATCAGTTCTGCAGACGCTCCGAGTTCGCCTCGGGTCGCTATGGCGCGAATATCCTTGCCGACCCTGGAAATCAGCTCGTCCCGGTCTGCCGCTTCCCACAGGCGATGGACGCGGTAGTTCGCCTCCAGATCCACCATGTCCCATTCCGGATAAGCTCCAGCCATCAAGATTTCTACCTCAGGCATTCCGTTTCCATCCCGCATTTTGACAGTTGATTATGTTATCGATAACATATAATTCGGAAAAGGGATGTCAAGTGAGTTTCGCCGTCAGCGGCAGTTGAAGCCGTCGCCTGCGGCGAGACCGGAGGAGTGATTTACATGAAGAACTTGTTTGATCTTACCGGACGCCTTGCCCTGATCACCGGCTCGAGCCAGGGGATCGGCTATGCCCTGGCCGAAGGCCTGGCGCAGCATGGCGCCGAGGTGATCATTAATGGCCGCACGCCCGAAAGCGTCAAACGTGCGGTCGATCAGCTCAAGGATCAAGGCCTGTCTGCCCATGCGGCGATCTTCGACGTGACCAGCAAGGATGCTGCCAAAGAAGGCATAGACGCGATCGAAGCCGATATCGGGCCGCTCGACATCCTGATCAACAATGCCGGCATGCAGTTTCGCACGCCGCTGGAAGATTTTCCGGCGGACAAATGGGAGCTGCTGCTGACCACCAATATTTCGAGCGTGTTCTACGTCGGCCAGGCAGCGGCCAAGCCCATGATCGCCCGCGGCCAGGGCAAGATCATCAACATCGCCTCCGTTCAAAGCGAACTGGCGCGCCCCGGCATTGCTCCCTACACCGCGACCAAGGGCGCGGTGCGCAATCTGACCCGCGGCATGTGCGCCGACTGGGCCAAGTACGGTCTGCAGATCAACGCGATTGCGCCGGGCTATTTCAAGACGCCGCTCAACCAGGCACTCGTCGACAATCCGGAGTTCTCGTCCTGGCTCGAGAAGCGGACGCCGGCCGGACGCTGGGGCAATGTCGAGGAGCTGGTGGGTGCCGCCGTTTTCCTGTCAGGCCGCGGTTCGTCTTTCATCAACGGGCACACGCTGTATGTCGACGGCGGCATTACGACCTGCCTCTGATAGAGACGAGATGATGGATTTCGAGAAGAAGGCACGGCCTCTTGCTGTCGTCGTCATGGGCGTCAGCGGCTGCGGCAAATCCTCGGTTGGAGAGCATCTCGCCGCTCGAAACGACGTGCCGTTTCTGGAGGGCGACCAACTCCACCCCGCTGGAAATGTCGAGAAGATGGCGCAGGGCATACCGCTTACTGACGACGACCGCCTGCCCTGGCTCGACCGGATCGGCGAGGAAATAAAGACCGCGCAAAGAGCATCGCAAGGGCTGGTGATTTCCTGTTCGGCGCTGAAGAGAAGCTATCGGGACAGGTTGAGGCAGGCGGCGGACGGGCATCTCGCCTTTGTTTTCCTCGAAGGGTCCCGCAATCTGCTGCTGTCGCGCATGCAGGCTCGTCAGGGCCATTTCATGCCCGCGACTTTGCTCGACAGCCAGTTGCAGACACTGGAGCCGCCGACCGGTGAAGCTGGTGTGGTGACAGTGGCGATCGACAATGCCTTGGATGATATTGTGGCACTGGCTTGCAAGGGACTGAGCGGCATGGCCGTCAAGGGAGGAGATTAACATGCAGGATGACTACAGAGCAGATGTCGCCGTCATCGGTGCCGGTATCATGGGAACCGCGATCGTCACCCGATTGATCGAAACCGGGCATAAGGTCTCCGTCTTCGACCTGGATACCGAAAAAGTCGCGGTTTTGGAGGCCAAGGGCGCACGCGCGGCCGGCTCTGTGGAGGAAGCGGTCTCACGGTCGGCGTTTTGTGTGCTGAGCCTCAATCACGCCAGCATCGTCCGCGCTGTCGTCTTCGGCGAAAAGGGTGTTGCGGCGGCTGCAAATGCCGACAAGCTGCTGATCGACATGTCCTCCATCGACCCCGCCGACACGGCCGACATGGCGACGCGGCTCCGTCGGGAAACCGGCATGGCATGGGTGGATTGCCCGCTCTCCGGCGGCGTGCCAGGTGCGCTGAGCGGACGCCTGACGATTATGGCCGGCGGCAGCGCTGAGGATTTCGAACGGGCACGCGTGGTGATGCGGCATCTTGCCGCCAATTACACGCTGATGGGTGCATCCGGCGCCGGGCAGACCACCAAACTGATCAATCAGCTGTTTTGCGCCGTGCTGTTTCAGGCCGTCGCCGAGGCGGTGAAGCTCGCTGAGGCCGGCGGCGTCGATCCGGCCGCAATTCCAACAGCCCTTGCCGGCGGCAGGGCTGATAACCGGATAATGCAGGAATTCATGGCAAAATTCGCCGCCCGGGATTTCTCGCCGACAGGCCGAATCGACAACATGTTGAAGGACCTGGATTCACTTCAGGCCTTCGCGCTGAAGACCAAGACGCCATTGCCGATGACCGGCTCCGTGGTCGAAATTCACCGCCTGCTCTGCGCTGCCGGCCTCGGGCCGAAGGACTCCGCCGAGATGATGCGTCTTCTCGACGGATTTCAGGCCGGCTGACGTCAATCTCGCTGAGAAATTCGAGATCGTCATCTTTCCGCTTGACCATCCATAAATGTTATCGATAACATACGACCAATGACAACCGCAGCTTTGGGAGGAGCCACAGTGGAAGCCAAGAGACTGCTGGAGTTCCAGTCGATCACCAAGAGCTTCGGCGGCACGCAAGCGCTGCGGGACGTCTCGATCGATCTGCGCGAGGGCGAAATCCTCGCGCTGCTGGGGGAAAACGGCGCCGGCAAATCGACACTCATCAAGACGCTTGCGGGTATCTATAAGCCCGATGCCGGCGACATCCTGTTTCGCGGCCAGAGCTACCATCATCGCCCCCCGAAGCCGAACGAGCGGCAGCCGGTTGCCTTCATCCACCAGGATCTCGGCTTGATCGAGTGGATGACCGTCGGCGAGAACATGGGCCTGTCGCAGGGTTTCTCGATGCGTCGCGGCCTGATCGATTGGAACAGGACGCAGGCGCGTGCCAAGGAAGCCTTGAAACTGGTCGGCTGCGACTTTGATCCCACCACGCGGGTTTCGGCGCTGTCGCGCACGGAAAAATCGCTTGTCGCCATTGCCCGTGCGCTTGCCGTCGAAGCCGACGTGCTGGTGCTCGACGAGCCGACGGCGAGCCTTCCCGCCGATGAAGTCGATCGGCTGTTCAACGCGATCCGCCCCTTAAAGGATCGCGGCGTCGGGATGATCTACGTCTCCCACAGGCTGGACGAGATTTTCCGGATTGCCGATCGGGTCGCCGTTCTGCGCGACGGATGCATGGTGGGACAGAAGCCGGTCAGCGAGACGACCCCCGACGAGCTGGTGACGATGATCATCGGCCGCAGCGGTGACAGCCTGTTTTCCAAGACCCAGATCACGCCCGGCAAGGCGATCGTCAAGGTTCGCGATCTCGTTTGCGCCGGCACGGGCGCGATATCGTTCGATATCCGCGAGGGCGAGCTTTTGGGATTGGCTGGATTGCGTGGCGCCGGTCAGGAACGGATCGGCCGCGCCCTGTTCGGTTGCGAGCCCTTCAACGGCTCGGTTCTGCTGCATGACGAGGCCCCCGACCTTTCCAGTCCGCGGCGCGCTATGGCGTCGGGCATCGGCTTGATTGCCCGTGACCGGACGGAGGAATCCGTGGCGCTCTCGCTTTCCATTCGGGAAAATACCTATCTCAATCCGGGAGCCGTCGGACGTGGGCTTTTGTCCTTCCTGTCGCCGCGCGGCGAAGCCGATCTTGCCCATAAGATCGGCCATTCCGTCGGCCTGCGGCCGAACGATCCGGATCTGCCGGTGGAGGCCCTGTCGGGCGGCAACCAGCAAAAGGTGGTCGTCGGCCGCTGGCTGGCGACCGGCCGCAAGCTGTTGGTCGCAGAAGATCCGACCGCCGGCGTCGATATCGGAGCGCGCGCGGAGATCTACCGTCTGATCACCCAGGCGCTCGAGGCCGGTCTCGCGGTTGTCGTGGTGTCGACGGACTTCGAGGAAATCGCCCATATCTGCCACCGCGCGCTGGTTTTCTCGCGCGGCAAAATCGTCAGCGAACTGACTGGAAGCGCTCTGACGACGGAGGCGGTCATCACGGCCGCATCCGCGTCGGAAGCCGCTTGAGCCATCGGGAGAACAGCCATGCAATCCATTGAATCCACGGCTCTGGAGCCGACCAAGAGCGAAATGGCCGGTCTGTCCACCGGACAGAAGATCGGGCGCCTGATCCCGGTTTACGGTTTGGTGATCCTGACCGTCGGTCTGATCGTGATCTTCTCGATCCTTCTACCTGATACGTTCCCGACCGTGTTGAACGTCCGCTCGATTGTATCAGACAAGGCAATCATTGCGCTTCTGTCGCTCGCCGCGATGATCCCGATGGCATCCGGTCGCATAGACCTGACCGTCGGCTATGGCATCGTGCTCTGGCACATCCTCGCCATCAGCCTGCAGACGGCCTACGGCCTGCCTTGGCCGGTCGCGGTCGTCATCGTCCTCGCGCTCGGCGTTCTGACCGGCTTCATCAACGGGCTGCTGGTCGAGGTTGCGAAGATCGACAGCTTCATCGCAACACTCGGCACCGGAACGGTTCTCTACGCGCTTGCGCTCTGGCACACCGGCGGGCGGCAGGTGGTCGGCGTCCTGCCGGAGGGATTCTATGCGCTGAACGGCACCATGCTGTTCGGCCTGCCGATCACCGGCTTCTACGTGCTGCTGATTGCGATCTGCATGTGGATCGTGCTCGAATACCTGCCGATCGGCCGTTACCTCTACGCCATCGGCGCCAATCCGAAGGCGGCCGCACTCAATGGTATTCCCGTCCGCAAATTCGTGATCGGCGCATTCGTCACCTCGGGGCTGCTGGCGGCTCTGACCGGGGTCCTTCTCGCCTCGAAGCTGCGCATCGGCCAGGCGAGCGTCGGCCTCGAATATCTCCTGCCGGCGCTTGTCGGCGCGTTCCTCGGATCGACGACGATCAAGCCCGGACGGGTGAACGTCTGGGGCACCTTGATCGGTGTCATCATCCTGGCGGTCGGAATATCAGGAATTCAGCAATTCGGCGGGTCGTTCTTCGTCGAACCGCTGTTCAACGGCGTCACCCTGCTGATTGCCATCGGCATAGCAGGTTACGCCCAGCGCAAGCGCGGAGCTGTGAGGAGGATCACACCCGCATCCAAATGAGGATGCCGGCTCAACCCG